>Ga0247815_10001226_pt1 | contig 19811 bp, 12 predicted proteins | sample UWRJL194509B1_FD_181014 | JGI IMG/M metagenome (GOLD analysis project Ga0247815, IMG submission 181014) | Plant litter microbial communities from Arlington Agricultural Research Station in Wisconsin, United States - UWRJ-L194-509B-1 | ecosystem: Environmental > Terrestrial > Plant litter >...
AAAGTAACCCTCGTAACGACAACTATATCGATCATACTAACTATTTTGCTCGCTTATAACCATGCCGAACATTGGTCTCTGGTTATCCCACAAGTTGTAACATCAATTTTATTAGTTATTCTCTATGAGTCTAAGATAAAACTGGGATTCAAACTCTATTCTTCAAAATATATGATTATCGCCTTCCGCTACACCAAGCAAACAATTGGAAGTTTGATAGGATTTAATTTGATTAATTACTGGGCAAGAAATTCAGATAATCTAATAGTAGGAAAAGTATATGGAACGGGTGATCTGGGAATTTATAATCGAGCTTATAGTCTATTAACTTTACCCCTATCATTGGTCTCCGGACTTATGAGTACGGTGCTATATCCGAGCCTGAAAAAATTGAAATTTGAAAACGGAGATGTAAACAAGGAATATCTTTTTGTTCTAAGAATTATATCTATCATCGTCTTCCCGATAACAGCAGTTCTTGTAATTTTTCCACATCAAATCGTCTCCATATTATGGGGTGAAAAATGGCTTAAAGTAAGTGAACTATTGCCGTATTTTGGTCTGCTCATTTACAGTCAATCTATCTTATCCACCAGTGGAAATATTTTGGTGTTGTTCGGGAAGGAACGGGCTTTGTTTTTTAGTGGACTAATCAGTTCAATATTTATAATCTCAGGGATTATTTTAGGTTCAATATTCTCTATTGTATCCATTGCACAATATTACGCCCTTTTTTTTATTATTCTTGTATTACCGTTTAATTTATTTTTTATCTTTTATAAGTCGCTACAGTTTAGTTTAAAAACGACTTGTGCCTTTTTTATCCCGCTAATTGTTTTATCACTGGCAGTATGGTTTTCTTGTTATTACGATTTTTTCTATGGAAAGATCATAACCCTAGTACTAATGTTAGTTAATATCCTATATGGATCCAAAGGCGAACTCTACACCATCTTAAAAAGATACTTTGCAAAAGAACCAGTCGCCATTTAATAAAATAAATGTAACATGATTAAGCCTCTAGTATACGTTATCGTTGTCACATACAATGGATCAAAATGGATAAATTCCTGTCTTGACAGCCTTAAAAAATCAACCATTCCAGTTAAAACGATTGTCATCGACAATAATTCTAATGATAACACCATCTCTATTATTGCGGAAAACCATCCAGAAGTAATCCTTCACCAAAGTAAAATCAATTTGGGGTTTGGCAAAGCCAACAACCTTGGAATAAAACAAGCGATAGATAGTGGTTCAGACTATGTTTTTCTATTGAACCAAGATGCTTGGATTCAACCTCATACACTGGAGATTTTGATCAATATCAACAAGAATTATCCAGAATATTATATTATTAGCCCAATGCACCTAGATGGCCCGGGCAACAATCTTGACCATTCCTTCTCAGTTCATATATCTCCAAATAATACAAAGGAATTGGTATCTGACTTAATTCTCAAAAATAAAGCGCTTAAAGACGTTTATCCTACTCCATTCGTAAACGCTGCTTTCTGGCTGATATCAAGAGATTGCATAGAAGAAGTTGGATTTTTTGACACTATCTTCCCTCACTACGGAGAAGACAATGATTACCTAAATAGGGTTACTTTTCATAATAAAAAGATAGGAATCTCTCCGATTACATTCGGCTACCATGATAGGGATCAAAATCCTGTTGACATCAGTAATTTCAATTTTTCAAAAAGACTAGCTCGTCAGAAAATAGCCTCACTGATCATCATGATGAACATAAATAATTCGCTACTAAAATCTGTGTTAAGGTTTTTCAAAAACAGATTGGAATTCTTACTAGATTGTTGTTTTAAACTTAATTTTCGCAATCTTTACGTTGAGATAGTTGTGACACTTACAATTCCCTTTTACCTTGTGCAAATTCTTAAACACAGAAGTTTTAATAAACTAAAACGTAATCTCTAAATAACAAACTATGAATTTTGTTTTTGTTAGCCTTCAAAGAATAAATACCGATAGAGAATCCACATCTACAAGCCTCGCTAAAGAGCTTTCAAAAAATCATAAGGTATTGTATGTCAATCCGCCAATAGATAGAAAAACCTACTATAAAACCAATGACAAGTTTATTAACGAACATATAGCGCTTATAAAAAATAAAAAAACGGGAGTAATAAAAAGCACAGCTAACTTGTCGATTTTAAACACCACCTCTCTTCTTGAATCTATAAACTGGATACCTTCTACGAAGGTGTTCTCAATATTCAACTATTTTAACAATAAAAAATTCGCAAGGGAAATACAGCAGGCTATAATCGATCTAAATTTTGATTCGTTTATTTTAATCAATGACAAGGATATATTCAGAAGCTTTTACCTAAAGGAACTTTTGAAGCCTGAACTATCTGTTTACTTAGATAGAGATTACACACTCGGGGTGGACTATTGGAAAAAGCATGGTACTAAGTTAGAACCCCTCCTGATGAAAAAATCTGATCTTGTGGTATGCAATTCGCATGGTTTCGTATCAAATGCATTGAAACACAATAAAAACAGCTTTTATATTGGAAACGGTGTGGACCTTGAGCTTTTTGAGCATAGCACTAAACATGATGTACCCAATGAGTTAAAGTCTTTGAAAAAACCAATTATCGGCTATGTTGGGGCCTTAGGCTCCTTGAGATTAGACTTAAATTTAATTATCCATGCTGCGAGAGCAAGACCTAGCTATGCATTTGTTCTGGTTGGCGACGAAGATGATTCTTTTAAAAAAAGTAGTCTTCACGCAATGGGTAACGTTCATTTTTTAGGCAAAATTCACAAACAGGATATTCCTCCTTATATTAAACATTTTGATGTCTGCATAAATCCGCAAATCGTGAATGAAATTACAATCAGTAATTTCCCATTAAAAATTATTGAGTACCTTGCTTTAGGTAAGCCCGTCGTAGCCGTGTCTACAAATACTATGCTAGAGGTGTTTTCTGGTCATGCCTATCTGTCGACGACTGCGGAAGAGTTTATAAACGCATTAGATAATGCTATATCAGAGGATCATCCAGCAGTGCAGAAAGAGAGAATTCTATTTGCCAAAAGTTTTAGGTGGAGCAAAGTTGTTGAGATTCTGCTTGGCCATATAAAATCGGTAAAAGGTCAGATTTAAATCCTTTTCCACTAAGTAAATCTTAGGCTAATAGCTTACTGAGTATGTTTTTTAGCTTTTTCCAAAAGCGTCTAGTTTCGCCAATGGGCCCAGAAAATTTCCAGCCAGACTGATTTAAATACTGAAAAAAAATATCTTTGAATTCTGAATTACTATAATAAGTACTATAAATTGGTTTCCTTCCTATAAAGTGTATCACAAATGGTTTGATTTTTTCTTTGGTGTCAGAAAACAAATTCCATCTTCTATCCAATTGAAGCCAATTTCTAGAAAGGACTACATTAAGTCCGTACTGATCAGGATAATTGAGGAATTTTTTGTTTTCCCGTACACATTCTATAAAAGTATCAGAAACATTAAGCGCCCTCCACTGATCGACATTAATCAATAGAAGTCCGGTATTAAAATAGGGAGCCTCGCCATCGAGACCCAATTCTTTAAAATTTCTAATTCCTCCCCAAGCATTCTTAAAATCCTTTACACGCATGTCCAGAACAGCGGCAACCGGATAGTCTTTCAGATCTGTCACCCACAACTTACTAATATCTTCCAGTACAATCATATCCACATCCAGGTATAAAACTTTTCTTAATTGAGCTGGAATGAAATACGGAATAAATATCCTCATGTAAATATTAATCGGAAAAGAACTGTTATCAGAAGGAACAGCGATAGCCGAGGGAATAGCGTCAGCCATTTTTATCCAAATAATTCGAATTGTCGAGTTAAGCAGGGATTTCTCGAATAGGACTCTCTTCTTACTTATTATGTTGTCATAAACGATGTAAAAATCAATTGACTCATTGGAGTGGTGGTTTACTTTGATTGACTCTACAAGAGCGGCAAGCAGCACAAGATAATGACTATCGCATACAGTCACTATACTTATCGTGTTATCCGTTTGATTAGTCACTACCATAAAACATGTTAAGCCTTTTTATTACTGAACAAATTTGAGAACCAATCCCTTTTCATACATGGTCTTTCCACAAGTACAAAAAAGACAGATGAGCATATCAGAACTATCAATCCGATTATGAAAAAATGGATTGACCAATCCAATAAATAGGAATTTGAAAATTTTCTGTTTATTGGTAAGTTGTCAAAAGTCCAGATGATGGGATTGTGGATCAAGTAAATGGTATAACACATTCCACCTATTGTTGTGAGTATTTTCCTGCTGAAAATCCACTTCCATTCCTTGGTAAATAACACGAGATAATAAAATGTGAGGATCAATGTAGGAAGTGCAAGATCCCAAGCAATTCTCGCAATTATCGGCGTATTTGAATTTATTCGAAATGACCAAATCGCACAGAATATGAAAAATCCAAAAATAAAAACAACAGCACTATTCGCATTTTTTAGCAGGTTGTTTTCTGAAATATAGAAATCTGCTAGCAAGAACCCAGCAAGAAAATATTGAATAAATTCGTAAAGAGAATAAAATGGCAACACAAAAAGGTTTTGCAAAATTACCGCCAGTACAATTATTCCGACTATCAACCATCTTCTCGCTTTTCGATTTAGAACAAACATCTTAGCTAAGAACGGCGCCAATATATAAAATTGAACTTCTACTTCTAAACTCCATGCAACTGAATTAATTAATGGAAGTGTGTTCCTCCCATAAAAAAAATTATGCGAATAGGTTAGTGAAGCAAGTAAACTGGGTAATCCTTTGGACAAAGTATACTGATGAAGTACAAATAGACCGCCTAGAAAAAGTAAAAACATTACAATAATATAGGGCGGCTCTATCCTGGTTAACCTTCGTAAATAGTAGTCTTTAAGCGTAGGCTTCTTCTCGTTTTTAAGATAATGTTTTGCAAATGGCAAAAATAGAATGAAGCCGCTAATGACAAAAAAAAGGTGTACTCCATAACTCCCGTTGGCTGTCACACTATTCAACACACTGTAATAAGTCGAAGAGTGGCTATACCCCCCTAAATTTTTCAGGATGAAGAAGATGTTCATATGACACAGGAAAACGCTTAGGATCGCGATAAAACGTAAGCCATCAATTTCAGGTATAAACTGTTTTGAATTGGTAACTCGCTGGAGATTGTCAAATATTTTCAATGGGTATTTAGTTATAGTATTACAATATAGGTAATTTATTACTTTGTTGTTCCTGTCTATCTAGTTGGTAAGTAATGGGGATCAATGCAACAACCAAATAAAAATATATACTTGCCGGAAATTGCACAATGGCCTCTTGCGGATAACTGGCAATGTGAAATGCAAAAGTAATTAAAACCATCGCCAAACAATAGTTTTTCAGTTCGGGATTCTGAATTTTATAATAATTATCTATCCCCGTCTTTAAAATAACGAAAAACAGAGTACAGAACAAAAACAATCCTATCCACCCCAGTTCTACTGCAACTCGTACATAGCCGCTATCGGGAGGAAAGTTGGACAGTAAGGCATGTGGGGCAATTTTCTTTGCAACTGCAGTTACTGCCCCTAAGCCACCACCTAGGGGATGAGATTGTATAAATGGCTGGATACGCTTCTGATTGTCTTTTCTAACATTAAATGAAGCATCATTTGACGGCTTAAAAGCTGTTTGAAATCGATATATCGTTGCATTGGAGGTAGGTACAAATATCAAAGCCGCAAAAAGTAACCCGAATATCAAAGCGAAAGTTAGTACTTGTTTATTAAATTTTAAAATCAACAAAACCACCATTGATCCCGGAAGAAGCACATACGCTGCTCTCGTTCCAGAATAAAACATTGCAATTAAACACACTAGCGAGATCATTCCCAACACAATCTTTTTCTTAATATTATATGGTCCGAAAATCAACGTAATACAAAGGACGCTTGTTGCTACCATGTTGTATGAAAAAGCAACCGGATCCGAAAAAATTGAAAATCTTCTCCAATGCCCATTGATAAAAAGTAATCCCTTAATTCTGGGATCAGAATCAAGATAGGCCTGTTCAAATGAAAAAAATCCAATGAATTCCTGCTTTAACGCATACAAAGCCGCAAAAAGGGTAAGGCCTATCCAAAGCTTTAGGACTAGACGAATAATAGAAATAGATGTAATGTTATAAATAAAAACAAAATACATCAGCATCACTACAGCTACAGACCTGATGTTATAGACCCAGGCCAACCTTACCTCAGTTGTTGGGTTTACGATCTGCAGAAAATTGTAAGCCATCCATATGACGATTATAGTGGTAATGGGATTTTTGAATATTCCCCAGTTTGATCTCCTCTTCTGCTTGATTAAAACACCAACAATTAACAGAAATTGTATAGCATCCATTAAGACACCTACAGGGAAATTTACACCAAGCCTGGCAATAAACATAATGAAGTATGCGGCGACAAGTAGCGTGATTACACCAAATTTCGGATAAACCACAATAAAATATATGCAGGGAATTCCAATAGTCGCAGCCAATATAAGCGCCCCTACTGTGGTTCCTCCATAGCCTACTGCTACTGCAAACCCACAACAAATTATGGTTAGCGCAAAAAAAAGAGAAAAATTTAAATTCGCTCTTCTTTCCACAGTAATTTCTTCAGGCATGCCTAAGATCTTATAGACCAACGATTGGATCCTATTTCTTTTCTCCAGTCGGTTCACTATAAAAACAACAATTTTATGAAAAAATAATATATAGAGACAAAACACAATAAAATGGCAATTACCCGGGGAATATTGATTTTACGAGAAATGCCGGTTTTAGTAGTACTGTTTTTTAAATTAATTTTAGGATTAACTCTCATCGCTTTTTGTCATTTAAATCTTCGAAGGTCTGTTTGTGAAAATGAACTGTAGACACTGACCTCTTGTTGGCATTTCTGCTTTTAATCAATGAAATCACTTGAAACCAGATAAATCTAGGGATTTCAGTCAGCGACCTGTAAATTCTGGCATCTGTTTTACCGTGGCCAAGTGCAACAAAAAAGCTAATAAAAAACGAACCAAAACATAAAAGCCAAATGAAAAATGCCGTCTGATTCATAAATAAATTGAGGACCATAAAAAAGCCTGACAGCAAAATAAAAATAAACAATGGAGGTCTTAACAGAATCAAACCGAAGAGTATTTGATTCAGACTCATATTTCTAATGCCTTTTCCAAGCAGCGTAAATCCCAATTTAAAATACCTAAACCAGGTATTAATCCACCTTGCGCGCTGATTGACCAACTGATCTGACCTGGAAGTTTTTTCATCAAAAACGATTGCCTCGCCTGCGAAAGCTATTTTTAAGTCTTTAGACAATAAAAAGAATTGCAATAATTTATCAAACCCGGCTCCTTTTACATCATTTTCACTTAGAAAATCCCGATACAGGTTAACCGTAAACGCCATTCCTGAACCAGCCAAAGTAGCTGAAGAACCGACTTCATAAAGTAGTTTCCCATCATAGAAATGATAATAAATATCTCTGGCTGCATCCAGACTGGATAAGGTATTATCCAAATTTTTTGCTGCCCTAATGCCCTGAACGGCAACATGCCCCTGATCAAAATACTTATTCAATTCATTTAAATATTCTGGATCAACAAGATTATCACTATCGATAATCGTAAGGCGATCATGAGTTCTGACAAAATGGTCTATTGCATACAGGTGGGACCTGGTATTACTAGCTAGTATTTCAACAGGTTTTAATAGTATTACACGTTGGTCGTTAAAGTTTAGAGACTCAATGTCACAATTGTCTGCGACGACATACACGATGTAATTAGCGTAATTCAATTTCAACAAAGAAGCTACAACAGAAGGGAGCATTTCAGTGTACTGGTAAGCAGTTACTATTATGGCATAATCCGCTTGATAACCTTGTTGCTGTCCCAATGCCTTTTTTCTGTTTATGAGTTTCCAAAAAACATAAATCAGCAAGGGTAAAACTAGATTGTATCCAATAATAAATTGGATGATTACCCAAATTATCTTAATTATGTTCATCTTTAATACTTTAGACTTTGTTTAAAATCCACCCAATAAAAGATCCCGACTCCTGCAACATGGGAATGTAAGCTTTCTTTGACTCATCCATTTTTTGGCCCGCTTCAAATACCGATACAATATTCTTAGAAAACAAAATCCATTCTTTTGAATGGTTTGACTTATCAATTGCTGAGGTCTCTATAATCACGAGGTCAAATATTTTACTCGCCCAATCAAGTCTTTCCCTTATGGTATCATGATTTGCAAGTTCCAGCAAAGACTGATCACCTCCCCTATTGCCCAAAACCTTAATTGAATCTTCATCAGCGGGTGTTTGAAGCAGCATCCTACCTGTTAGAAAATCTTCCAGGTAGTCTCCGGTTTTTGATGATGCCGTCAAATTGGGATCGCTGAAATTTCCGTCTATCACAAGAATATTCTTCCTTGTAACTTTCCATGCAAATGCCAAGCTAAGGACAAGAAAGCTTTTTCCTACTGAAGGATTAAGGCTATTAATCGTGATGATGTTGTCCTTTAATTCTTTATCAATTTCGAAGCGCAGAGACCTGAGCTGGTTCTTAAAATAAAGCTCAGGAGCAATTAATTCCTCCCTTTTCCAGATTATTTTGCTTAAATCAATAGATGAAATTTTGAGCAAGTTGATTGAACCCAAAACTGGAGCAGAACTCACATTAGCCAGTTGCTTAGCCGAAACAATGCTATTGTCAAAAAAATAAATGACAAATAAGATAACTATGCAGAAAACAAAACTGATGATAGCGCTTAAAATCACCAAAAGCATTTTTTTTGAGGGCTGTGCCAGACCCGGCATTGCTGTCTGCATTAAATTAAGTTTTACAGAAAAACCTGATTCCATATTGCTTTGGCTATATTTATTCAAAATATCTAGGTATTCTCTACTTGTTACTTCCACGTCCCTTTCCATGGATTGCACATCAGCCTCCTTGGGTACTAGTTCATCAAATTGACGATTTAGATCATCAAGGGCCTTCTCAATGGAGCCCATGCTATATCTTGCCAAATCCAATTCAACCTCTAACGTTAATTTCTGCTGAACAAGAGACTGTTTTGCGATTAAAGGGTTATAAATAAACTGATCAGTGGAAAGATTGATCTGTGAACTTAGGACATTGCGTAGTGAATCTATGGCAGGTTGATAAGCGGGATCAAAGTCTTTACTGATATAGGTATCATAAAGCTCTTGAAGATCTGTCTTGGTACCCATTAAGTTCTGATTTGCCTTAGTTAACGTTGATTCAAGATATCCTCTTTCAGATGGCTCAAATTTCCTGTCTATTTCAAGCAGAGCACCACCCTTAGCAGCTATCCCTTCAATAATCTGTTGTTTCCTATCGTTAAAATCTGTTATCTGAGAATAGGTTTGCTTAGACTGCTCATCCAGATTTAGCACCCGATTCCGTATTTTATAATCACGCAAAGAATCAATTTTTTGATCCATTGCTTTTTTCTTCTCAGCCAGGAGCTTACCCAGGAAAGTGGTTGCTTTATTTTGGTTGATTTTAACGAGATCGGAATAATAATTTATAAACTCATTGCTCAGCGTGTTCACCACAAATGCAGAGAGTTCCGGGTTCTCAGAGGTAAACTCAATATTGATAAAGTCACTATCCCCAGCCCTATTGATTCTGATTTTATCCCTAAGTATCTCATTGTCATAACCCATAGACCTCAGCACGCTATACATGCCATTTTCGTCACTATTCCATAGATTCAAACCTTCTTTTTTGTTGTATTTGTCTTGATATACATCAAGCGCATGGTCGATATTGCTACTCTTTAATTCTTGGATCAAACCGCTTTTAGGGCGATAAGGTTTCTTGCCGGAAAGATCATGGATAATCAATTTATAGGATACCAGGTCCATTATTTTTTTTGTTCGCATCATTTCGACCAGGTTACTAAATTCCTGGCTGATTTGTGGCCCTTTGGGTTCGTCCGAGATTGACAATATCGATTTTTGAGTATCATCTACGATGCCTGTTGATATCTGCGCTTTAGACAAATATTCATTTGGGAAATTTCTAACAATAAAATATGTGATGATAGTTGAAATGATCGGTATAACAACTAATATATAACGATTTTTTATCAATAATCGTAAAAATATTCGTAACTCCTCCATTTATTTGATCTCTTCAAGTTTTTTGGTCAACAATTCTTCCAGGGAAACTTTAGCCATCGCATAAGTGGCTTCGGCACCTATTTTTGATTGCTGTGCAGTACTTAGAGAAAGAGAGGCGGTGTTGTAGTCTTGAAAAGTGACCTCGCTCCTTTCATATTTTGCTTTGACATATTTAAAAGAAGCCTCTATATCCACCATGTTTTTAGCAATCAATTTCAAAATATTCAGACTTTGCAAATATGTTATATAACGTGTTTTCACCTCTGCCTCTAGCTGCAAATTGTACTCCTCTTTTTCTGAAAGAGCTACATTAAGCTCCTCACGTGCATTTTTTATCTGATACGGCTTTTTCAATAACACACCCGGGTTTATTGACACACCAAATTGGTAGCCGCTCAATAATATATTCGCGTTCTCAAGATCGATATTATTTCCTTTGTTAGACCTAATAAGATAAGAAAAAGAGAAGGGATCCAACCAAGTAGTTTTTGCGCTCGCTAGATTATTCTTAGCGATGCTAACCCTATTACTGATTGAATGGTTCTTTGGATAATTCTCTTTAGCAACAGCAATCAACTTTTCCATGTATAAATACGAAATATCACTCAACATACTTTCCTGAGCAACAAGCGGTTTACTTAAAAAGAAGAATGAACTGAACAGTATAAATTTTAAAAAAGACTTACTCTGGAAATACATAGGATATTGTTAGCAGTTCAAATATATGATTCTAGTTCAATTTATGCTAATATTGTACCATTTACGGTACTTTAAGAATTGCCATGGCTGCTATAACCCAAATCATTAAAAATAACCCAATATTAAAAAAGATATTTCACTGGCTAATCATTCCTTCAGGACAAGCTAGGCCAAGAATTTGGGTCTCTTGGTTTGTCAATCCATTTTTTCATAAAAGAGGGAAGGGCTGCAAAATAAGTGGCAGAACGCGTATGGACGTTTTTCCTTTTAATCCTTTTGAACTGGGTGCAGGATCGGTAATTGAGGATTTTACAACGGTTAATAATGGGGTTGGAAGTGTAATCATCGGACAGCAAACGCTTATCGGAATTGGTAATGTCATTATCGGGCCCATATCAATAGGCAATAATGTAATATTGGCTCAAAATATCGTAATAAGTGGCTTAAACCATCAATATATAGATGTCGATCTGCCCATAGTGAAACAACCGGTTACTACCAAACAGATTATTATTGAAGACGATTGCTGGATTGCGGCAAATGTGGTCATCACTCAGGGAGTTACTATTGGAAAACATTGTGTAATTGCGGCAGGGGCAGTCGTAACCAAAAATATCCCACCTTATAGCGTTGCGGCGGGAAATCCGGCAAAAATAATCAAACAATATAATTTCGAGCGGCAAGAATGGGAAAAAGTCAGGAACCTGTAGAAATTCTTACGTGAATTGGGATTAAATTCCACAAGAGTTTAGTTATATTGTGAAGTTGTTTTTTAAAAAACATCCTTATATTACAATTATTATGACCCGGATCCTCTTTTAGCATGGTATTTTCATACTAAAATTAGAATGGCTTAATTATTGGATATTTAGATCACTACTTCTTAAGAACTAAATATGTTTAAAGTTTTACGTCACCTTGTTTTAACTACCGTACTAACCTGCCTTTCTATCCATGCATTTGCACAATTTCCTTACATAGAGAGCTTCAGGAGGTCAAATGCGACTGGAATAGTATTTGGGGGGGCGCCATCAGCTTTCCTTACAGCGGGTGGTAGCGGGTTAGATATCCCAACACAAACACATATTGGAACACCAATAGATCCAGAAAATTCTGGATATTTGAGGCTAACCAGCAATTCTAAAAATCAGAAGGGTTATATTTACAACACTGCAGCTTTTCCCTCCAGCAATGGATTAAGCGTAGAATTAGAGTATTATATATACGGTGGAAACGGGGCGGATGGAATTAGCTTCTTCCTGTTCGATGCAACTGCCAATCCCTTTGTCATTGGCGGTTTTGGCGGTTCATTAGGATATGCACAAATTACGACCACCACTCCTGTGTCACCAGGAGTAAGTAAAGGATATTTAGCCGTCGGGTTAGATGAATATGGGAACTTTTCAAACAATGGTGAAGGCAGACAAGGTGGTTTCTTTGGAGTTAGGCCAGGCTCTGTTACGCTAAGGGGGAGTGGAGATGGTGATGCATTAACTCCGAATAATTACCGCTTCCTAACGACAGCGCAGACTTCTACCTTAGCTAATGACCCTTTTTCTTTGGTAGGAAATCCTACCTTAAGGCAACCAAATTCAAGTTCTCCCGGCTATCGAAGAGTTTTTATTGACCTCGCTCCCGACCCAAGCGGAGGCTACAGAATAACCGTAAGAATTACCACTGGTGGCTCGACGCCTCAAGTTCACACTGTTATCGACAATTATTATTATCCTGATATCGCACCAGCAACATTACGTTACGGTATTGCCTCGTCAACGGGGAATCAAACGAACTTTCATGAAATACGAAACGTTTCTATTGATGTTTATGATAAAGCTAGTTTGGCGGATCCAATTGCTAATGATGATATTGGAAATTCATGCGGGAATAATATGGTTTCAATAGATGTTGCTGCAAATGATAGATCTACGAATACTTCCGGAATCCTAAGCAAAACTACAATTGATCTCGATCCTATGGTGGCCGGAAGTCAAAGCAGCTTCACTGTCGCAGGAAAAGGTACCTTTTCTTTAAATGCCAATGGTCTCGTTGACTTTGTCCCTTCAAATGTATTTGCTGGTCCTGTAACTGCAACTTATACAATTAAGGACAATTATGGTAAGACATCCAATGCGGCAAGCATAACAGTTAATTTCTCTCCACCGCCAACAAGTCCAAACGCTGGCGTTGATGCGACTGCCGACATATCACAATCACCTGATAGTTATCTTTTGCAAGCCAATGCTGCAACGTCAGGCACTGGAAAATGGACGCAGATATCTGGGCCGAGCGTGGCGACTTTTGCCGATGCTAATTCTAACATTACATCTGCTGGTAATCTTATTGGCGGTATTTACGTGTTTCGCTGGACGATCAGTTCAGGATCAGGATGTGACCTCTCGGATGATGTTCAAATCACTTTGAACCACCGGCCTGTAGCCATAAATGATTCCTACCGCACCAATCTGAATACTTCTATTGACATGCGCATTTTAGATAATGACAACGATGCCGATGGAAATACCACAATCAACAAAGCTTCCATATCCATAAAAACACCACCAGCCCATGGCACATTACAGATCGATAATGTAACTGGCATAGTAAGATATGTTCCCAACACAGATTATACAGGTACAGATTCATTTGTTTACACAATTAAAGACAATACAGGTTCAGAATCCAACCCTGCGCTAGTCGACATCTTTGTAAATGTTAGACCATCAGGTACCAATGATGAGGCCACTACTTTTAGTGGAAATCCTGTTACGGTTCTGGTTAATGATAACGATCTTGATAAAACCGGAGTAACCGTGATTAAGGGTACTGACCCTTCAAATGGAGCTGTAGTGATTAATACAGATGGATCAATACTTTACACACCACGTAACGGCTTCAGCGGCAAAGATACTTTCACTTATAAACTTAAAAATTCTACGGGTCTCGAATCTAATCCAATTACGGTAACAGTAAATGTACGTCCAATTGGCAGTACTGATCAAGTTGGGACCTTATCTAATATCGCAGTTACCATTCCTGTAAAAAACAACGATGGAAGTCAGGAAGGTACATCGGTAATATTAAGCACCACCCCTCCCGCGCATGGTGCAGTCGCACTAAATCCATTGGGCATTCCTGTCTATACACCCAATACTGGTTATTCAGGCCTTGATAATTTTAGCTATCGATTACAAACAGGTGATGGATTGTTGTCTGATCCTATTGTTGTTAATGTAGTAGTAAAACCTGTCGGCAGCCCCGATAATTACACGACCTTTCAAAATGTACCTCTGACTTTACCGTTGAAGGATAATGACTTAAGTAAATTAGGCACCTCAATAATACTGCATTCGAATCCAGGCAAAGGCTCAATAACTATTGATGGTTCTGGTAATGTGGTATATACCCCAATAAAGAATATACTCGGTTCTGACACATTCACATATGTATTGAAAACAACTGACGGCGTAGAATCTGATCCAATAACTGTTAACATTACCATCACACCGCCCATTCCTGCGCCAGATGTAACTGTTAATGTACCGACGGATCAGCCGGTGACCGTGGATATTCAAATCCCACCGGGTGGTACGGTTATCATTAATAACCCTCCTAAGCATGGAACCATCACAATTGATCCCGTAACTGGAAAGCCGATTTATACGCCAAATCCTGGCTACTACGGCCCTGATGATTTTACTTACATCATAAAAGATGAGAATGGATTTGAATCTGCTCCTGGTAAAGTCACGCTAAATGTATTAAGAGCTGCGAAGGTAGGTTTGGCTAAGGCTATAGTGTCAAGCAACAAAAATTCGGACGGAAGTTTTACTCTGGGATTCATATTCACAATGGTGAATTATGGAGACATCTCCATTAACAGGCTTAGCCTGGTTGATGATTTAGCCCTCACTTTTCCGGGTAGAACGGTGACAGTTGGCAGAATCAATGGTTCAGGAACCCTAAGAACAAATCCGGCATATAATGGAACTACCGTTAAAGAAATGCTGTTACCGACAAGTACATTGGGCGCAAATTTTAAGGAACAGATTGAATTAGAAATCATTGTATCTGCTAGTCAGCAAAGTGTTGTATATACCAACACAGCTACTGTTCTTGGTTATTCGGCAAGCGATGCTAAACCGACTACCGATATTTCGACCAATGGCCTAAGCCCTGATCCTATCACAGTTGGCGACGTAACGCCTGCTGATCCGACTAAAGTACCACTCCTTGTTGCCCCTAATCTAAATTTACCAGCTACATCTGGAAAACCTTTACCAATAGATATCACAATTCCTCCTGGAGGATCTGTGACGATTACTAAACAACCCGCACATGGTACGATCACTTTTGATCCGGTCACAGGTAAACCAATATATACCCCGAATCCGGGTTACAGTGGTCCTGATGATTTCACCTATGTTGTAAAAGATGGAAATGGTAATCAATCTCAGCCAGGAACAGTTAACCTGACTGTTACGCTTCCCGTGAGAATTGGCCTTGCAAAGGCGCTGACGTCAAGGGTGAAAAATCTGGATGGCACCTATAACCTCAAGTATCTATTTACTTTGAAAAACTATGGAGACTTCACAATCAATAATATTAGTCTGACTGATAATCTTGCACTGGCATTTCCTGGAGCCGTGGTTAAGGTCGTTGGCATAAACACAAATGGCGATCTAAGAGCAAATACCGCCTACAATGGAACGTCGGATGCCAACTTGCTTTTACCAGCTAGTAGTTTAGAAAAAACATCTGTTGCACAGGTACAATTAGAGATTATCGTTAGCCTGACAAATGGTGGGGTGTTCAGTAACTTCGCGGTAGCTGAGGGCGTAGCTACCAATGATGGCAGTATAACATCAGATCAGTCTACGAATGGCTTCAATCCAGATCCGGAGGTCGGCGGCAACGTCGATCCTGCAATACCAACTGAGGTAACGCTCACAAAAGATGATTTGAAAATCCCTGGTGGCTTTTCTCCCAACAATGATGGCATCAACGACTTCTTTGTAATAGAGAATGTAGGTGGACAGAGGGTAAGTCTTGAAATCTTCAATCGCTGGGGTAATCGCGTTTATCGTTCTAAAGACTACCAGAACACCTGGGATGGTAAAACAACTGAAGGAATTTTTGTTGGCGACGATGTGCCAGTTGGAACTTACTATTACATCGTAACCATAGACGGGAAAAATAAACGGGTAGGATACATCACTATTAACAGATAAAATGAGACCATTTAAAATAATATTAATTTCCTGCTGCATCATTTTGATGGGACTCGGAGTTAAAGCACAACAAGATGCCATGTATACGCAGTACATGTTCAATACGCTGGCCATCAATCCAGCTTATGCCGGGAGCAGGAACGTAACTTCTGTAACCGCATTGTACAGAAACCAGTGGACTGGCATTGATGGTGCACCTAGAACGGGCACAATCACGCTTGACGCGCCGCTTATGGACAAAAAGATCGGTGTTGGGGTACAGCTTTTCACTGATAAGCTTGGAATCACACAAACCAACGGTGCTGTCATCAGCGGATCCTATAGAATTCGTATGGATAAGGGAACCCTTGCCTTCGGAATTCAGGGTAACTTAAATCAGTACCGAGCTGATTATACCAGCGTTGCCTTAAATTCAGGAACTTACGACCCTGCATTTGCTTACAATACAAACAAAACATTATTCAATTTTGGAACTGGTGTTTATTACAACTCAGACAAGTTTTATGTGGGTCTGTCTGCCCAGGATCTGGTTAAAAACAAGCTCACTTCTTACGAATCACCCAACACTGATTTGAGAAATACACAATCACTGCACGTATTTCTGGCAAGTGGATATGTTTTCGCAATGACCGATGATTTTAAGTTTAAGCCTTCGTTTTTGATTAAAGGTGTTAAAGGTGCGCCAATTGAGGCCGACCTCAATGCCACGCTTTGGATCAAGGATGTTATTGGTATTGGTGCCCAGTACAGGACAAGTGCTGATGTGGCGGGACTTATCGAGATCCAGGCTACTCCTCAAATCAGAATTGGCTACAGCTATGATTACAGCACAACAGCGCTTAATCAATTCAATTCTGGAAGTCATGAAATCATGATCAGATATGAGTTTGGCTTTGGCGGCGGCAAGTTTTTATCTCCAAGATATTTTTAACATGAAGAAACAACTAATCTATATCAACCTCCTCGCGTTTTCATTTTTCCTGGCAATAAATGTAAGACCTGCCAGTGCCCAGACGCAAAAGGAAGCTAACCTGACCAAGGCGACTACAGAGTTTAATGCATTAAGATATGTTTCTGCCATCAATGAACTGAGTCCCATTTTAAAAGCTGATACCGGAAATGTAAAGGCCCAGGAAATGATCGCTTATAGTTATAAGATGATCAAAAACTACGAGGAGTCTATGTTTTGGTATGAAAAACTGACCAAACAGCAAACCGTAAAACCAGAGTGGGCATTGTATTATGCAGAAGCATTGGCCAATAATCAATTGTATGAAAGGTCTGAAGGATGGTACAGAAAATACTATGGAATGATTCCTGGTGACAAACGTGCTGCAGCTTTTGCCAATTCAAATATGGACCAGTTGAGCAGAAACCTGGGCAACTGGAAAATTGGTTTCACGAATTTGAATTCGCAGGGCTCTGACTACTCCCCTGCTTATTACAGGGACGGATTGATTTTTGCAAGTAATAGAAAAGTGAGCAACAGGTCGAGAAGGATCTTTCAATGGGACAATACGCCCTTTTCAAAACTTTACGTCATACCCACACTTAAGGAAATTAAGGTGATCGATCCCGACAGCCTGATGGCTGTCGCGCAAAGCAAGAACAACAAGACTTACCGGTTCAACGATGACGATACCGCGCCTACCAGTAACGATACTAAGACCATCGGGCAATTTAGCACTTCTTTGGAAAGGGATACCATGGCAATTCTTCTGGCAGAAGGCTTGAACCTATCTTTGCTAAAAGGCGAAGTAAACTCAAAATATCATGATGGTTCTGCAGCTGTCTTTCCTGATGGTTCGATCATTTTTACCCGCAACAATTATTACAAAGGTCAGGCAAAAACCAGTAAAGACGGAACAAACAAACTGAAGATGTATACCGTGTCAGGTGCCAATCTTGGGCGCATTGTGGAGTTTCCGTATAACGGGGAAGAGTATTCAACGGGACATCCAACGCTAAATAAAGAAGGCAATATCTTAATATTTGCTTCGGACAGACCAGGTGGATTTGGGGGATCAGATCTTTATTATTGTGTGCGTTCCGGCTCCGGTCAGTGGACAAGACCTGTTAATCTTGGAAAAAAGATCAACACCGAAGGAAATGAACTTTTCCCTTTTCTGGATAAAAAGGACCATTTATACTTCGCATCTACCGGCCATCCTGGCTTAGGCGGACTAGATGTTTTTGAAGTTCAGTTAAAGGAGATGAAACCTGTCACCGAACCACGGAATATGGGTACGCCTATTAATACCTCCAAAGACGATTTTGGTTTGATTGCCAACGAAGATGGAAAAAGCGGCTACCTCAGTTCTAACAGAAGAGGCAGTGATGATATCTATTCTTTTAAGAAGTCCTCTCATGTGATTTTACTACAAGGTACAATCAGGGATGGAAGAACAAAATTACCACTTCAGGGTAGCAGGCTGATCATGCGTCACCTCGATGGTACCGATACTTTAAAGACCAATACCAGGGCTGAATTCAGAAAAGAAATTCCAAGTGACATGGACTATGAGTTAACCGGTCAAAAATTGGGCTATGTGAACCAGATCGGGTTTGTGAGTTCAAATGGGATCACCAGAGATTCTACTATCAATATGGACATCTACCTGTTTAAAACAGAAAACATCCAGCAGTATGTACTGAACAATTGTGACTCTTTAAAGCGTGTTTTTGCGGTTCAAAATGTCTATTACGATCTGGACAGATCTGAAATCAGACCTGATGCCAGACCCGCTCTGGATGAATTGGCTGCTCTGATGAGGAAATATCCCGAGATCACCATCATTACCTCCAGCCACTGCGACAGCCGTGCTTCTGAAGCGTACAATAGGAGCTTGTCAAACAGAAGGGCTGAATCTTCTAAAAGCTACCTGGTCTCTAAAGGAATTTCGGCCAACAGGATCAGGGTTGAATATTACGGTAAAACCAGATTGGTTAACCGTTGTTACGATGGCGTTCCTTGTTCTGAAGCGGATCAGCAGTTGAACAGACGTACAGAATTTGATGTGATCCTAAACGGTATTAACATCACCAGACAGAATTGCGACGATAAATAACGTTGGAAAAATAAAAAAAAGGGTGTCTGTCAATTTGTTCAGACACCCTTTTTTTTTAAAGGCTTTATACTGCCGGTAAACTACCTAAATAAATGCTTTCGGCCACGTGCTTTCTGTTTATGGAGCTCATGCCCAGATAGATTTCCAGTCGTTTTCCAATCATATTTGGATTAAAAAGGTACGTACACTGCTCAGCATTACGCTTGACACCTCCTATGAACCCATCCGCTCTTTGCAGCTCCGGACAATAAATGACAAGCATCAATTGGTCGTCAAATGAGGTGTGTTTTGTTGAGTTTTGCTTCCAGGTCAATCGTATAGTGTCCGGATTGCTTAGTTCCACGGCGACATCAGTTACCATCGGTAAAGCCCCCGTACTAATCACAAACTGATCATATGCGACCATGTAATCCGGATAAGTCCCCAACACGGCAGCGTGATAGTTTCTTGAAAATGCAGCGCTTATTTCGGTTTTTTGATGCGCTACTTGTCCAAACCCCACGGTAATGTAGGGATGAAATGGAACGAGTAGATTGTTTAGAAAGGAAAGCTTTTTCCTGCTTTCAATTTGTGCTGGCGTGGCAGGAG
>Ga0247815_10001227_pt1 | contig 19810 bp, 18 predicted proteins | sample UWRJL194509B1_FD_181014 | JGI IMG/M metagenome (GOLD analysis project Ga0247815, IMG submission 181014) | Plant litter microbial communities from Arlington Agricultural Research Station in Wisconsin, United States - UWRJ-L194-509B-1 | ecosystem: Environmental > Terrestrial > Plant litter >...
TAAAATACATTCTCATGTTAAAAGTAGGAGTTTTAGGTGCTGGTCATCTTGGTAAAATACATTTACGCTTATTACAACAATCTGACCAATACGAATTAGTTGGATTTTACGACGAAAATCAGGAAAACGCCGAAAGAATATCAAAAGAATTTGGCTATAAAAACTTCAGCACAATTGCAAAATTAATTCACGCTGTGGATGTAATTGATATTGTAACGCCAACGCTTTCACATTATAAATGTGCTAAAGTGGCTATCAAATCAGGAAAACATATCTTTATAGAAAAACCAATTGCCAATACGGTTGAGGAAGCCGAGGAAATCATAGCTTTAGCTACCGAATACAACGTAAAAGGACAAGTTGGTCATGTAGAGCGTTTTAACCCTGCGTTTATTGCTACAAAAAACATGATCGAAAACCCGATGTTTATTGAAACACATCGTTTGGCCGAATTTAATCCGCGCGGTACAGATGTTCCTGTAGTGTTAGATTTAATGATTCACGATATTGATGCTATTTTAAGTGTGGTTCATTCAAAAGTAAAAGATATTCATGCCAGCGGGGTTTCTGTAATTAGTGACACTCCGGATATTGCCAACGCCCGAATTGAATTCGAAAATGGCTGTGTTGCCAATTTAACAGCAAGCCGAATTTCGATGAAAAACATGCGTAAAACACGTTTCTTCCAGAAAGATGCTTACATTTCAGTTGACTTTTTAGAGAAAAAATGTGAAGTGGTTCGTATGAAAGATGCTCCGGAAACTCCAGGAGATTTTGATATGATTCTTCAAAATGCCGAAGGTGTTAAAAAACAAATCTATTTTACCAATCCGGATGTGGAGCAGAACAATGCCATTCTGGACGAATTAGAATCATTTGCAAATGCAATAATTACCGATACAACTCCGGTTGTAACACTTGAACAGGCAACTGATGCTTTGAGGGTAGCGTATCAAATTATTGATTGTTTCGATAAATAATTGAAAATTAAAAAAATAAATTAGCCATGAATTCACGAATTAATTTGTGAATTCATGGCTAAATCATAAATATAATATTAAAAAAAAATGAAAACTATAGCTGTAATTGGTGCAGGAACAATGGGTAACGGAATTGCGCACACCTTCGCACAAAGTGGTTTTGTTGTAAAACTGATTGATATTTCTGAGAAATCATTAGATAAAGGAATGGCAGCGATTGCAGCCAATTTAGACCGTATGCTGGCTAAAGGCACCATTACTCAAGAAGATGTTGCCAAAACTATCACTAATATTATTACGTATACTGACCTAAAAGACGGTGTTGTAGGTGTAGATTTAGTAGTAGAAGCTGCAACAGAAAATGTAGAGTTAAAACTGAACATTTTTAAACAATTAAACGAAGCTTGTTCTCATAATACGATTTTAGCAACCAATACTTCTTCAATTTCGATTACGCAAATTGGAGCTGTTGTAGCGCATCCTGAAAGAGTCATCGGAATGCATTTTATGAATCCCGTGCCAATCATGAAATTAGTCGAAATTATCCGCGGTTACAACACCAGCGACGAAGTCACTAAAATCATCATGGATTTATCTGAAAGATTAGGAAAAACTCCTGTCGAAGTAAACGATTATCCTGGTTTTGTCGCCAACAGAATTTTGATGCCTATGCTAAATGAAGCAATTGAAACGTTATATAATAAAGTTGCAGGTGTTTATGAAATTGATACCGTAATGAAATTAGGAATGGGGCACCCAATGGGACCGCTTCAATTAGCTGATTTTATTGGCCTTGACGTTTGCCTTGCCATTTTGAACGTTATGTATGATGGTTTCAAAAATCCGAAATATGCACCTTGCCCATTATTAGTAAATATGGTAAGAGCCGGCAAATTGGGCGTAAAATCAGGAGAAGGTTTTTATGATTATAGTGAAAGCAAAAAAGCAGAGAAAATCTCTAAGCAGTTTATACTTTCATAAAAAGAAAAATATCATGTCGATACAATTGAATTTAAATACAATTAAGGCAGGTTTACCAGAAAATGTAACACTAGTTGCTGTTTCAAAAACAAAACCTGTTTCAGACTTAATGCAGGCATACGAAGCCGGACAGCGTATTTTTGGAGAAAACAAAATCCAGGAAATGGCTGATAAGTTTGAAGAAATGCCAAAAGACATACAATGGCACATGATTGGTCATGTTCAGTCGAATAAAGTCAAATTTATGGCACCATTTGTGAGTTTAATTCATGGGGTCGACAGTTTGAAGTTATTGCAGGAAATTAACAAGCAAGCTTTAAAAAATAATCGAATTATAGATTGCCTGCTTCAAATATACATTGCCGAAGAAGAATCTAAATTTGGTTTGGATGAAAATGAATTAAATGAATTATTATCTTCATCAGAGTTAAAAGAAATGAAAAACATTCGTATCTTAGGATTAATGGGGATGGCAACTTTCACAGAAAACAAAAACCAGATTAAAAAAGAATTTACACATTTAAAATCTATTTTTGATTCGATTCAACAACATAAAGACGCGCTTCAGTGCCCTTCTGCATTAGATAATTTTTCAACAATATCAATGGGTATGTCCGGAGATTATCAATTGGCAGTAGAATGCGGCAGTACCATGGTTCGTATTGGCAGCAGCATTTTTGGAGGACGCTGAATAAAATTGTAGATTAAATTAAAGATTATTGATTTAACTGATTACTAATTCCGATAGCTATCGGAACTGAATACCGAACACTTAATTTGTACGCAATACTAGACATAGAAACTACTGGAGGCCAGTTTAATGAAGAAGGAATTACTGAAATTGCCATTTATAAATTTGATGGCCACGAAGTTGTTGATCAATTCATTAGCCTTGTAAATCCTGAAATTCCGATTCAGCCCTTTGTGGTGAAGTTGACTGGAATAAATAATGCTATGCTGCGCTCAGCTCCTAAATTTTTTGAAGTTGCCAAACGAATAATAGAAATTACATCAGATTGTATTATTGTTGCGCACAACGCCTCTTTCGATTACCGAATTTTACGTACCGAATTCAAACGTTTAGGCTACGATTTTGAAGCCAGAACACTCTGCACCGTTGAACTTGCCAAAAAACTAATTCCGGAACAGCCTTCTTACAGCTTAGGAAAATTAGTGCGTGCACTGGGAATTCCGATGGCCGACAGGCACCGTGCAAGCGGAGACGCCATGGCAACAACAAAGCTGTTCAAAATGCTTCTCGAAAAAGACTTAGAAAAAACAATAGTAAAAGATTTTATAAAGTTAGAAGTTGAAAAAGGAATTGCTCCAAAATTAATGGATCTTTTAGGCCAGATGCCTGCGAAAACCGGCGTATATTATATTCATAATGAAGGCGGGCATTTAATTTATATCGGCAAAAGCCAAAATATCAAAAAAAGAGTAAATCAGCATTTTACAGGAATTACAACAAAAAGTAAAAAAATTCAAGCCGAAGTTTTTACCATAACATATGACGAAACAGGCAGCGAATTAATTGCGCTTTTAAAAGAAAGTGAAGAAATAAAAATAAACCGTCCGCGACATAACAGATCACAGAAAAAAGCTTTTTTTCCGTTTGCAATCTATGCTGAAAAAGATGCAAACGGATACATCAATTTAAAACTGGAAAAAGCTGACGGACGCAAAAAAGATATCACGTCGTTTGTTTCATTGCAAGAAGGAAAAAATGCACTTTTTAAATTTACAGCAAAATATCATTTGTGCCAAAAATTAACGGGACTATATCAAACTAAGAAAGAAGAGTGTTTTCAGTATAAAATTAAAGAATGTGATGGCGCTTGTATCGGCCAGATCACTCCTGAAGTATACAATGCCAGAGTAAAACAGTTCATTTCTGAAAACAGCTTTGAAAACAAAAGCATGATTTTGCTTGATCGGGGCCGTAATATCAATGAGCGAAGTGCCATATTAATAGAAGAGGGCGTTTATAAAGGTTATGCCTATTATGATTTGAACTATCAAATTACAAATATTGAAATTCTAAAAAACATCTTAATCCCCATGCAGCACAATCGTGATGTCAAAAACATAATTCAAAATTACATCAACAAAAGCAAATCACTTAAAATACTCCATTTTTAACAAACAAAAACTTTCATTATCTTCGTGGATATGAAAAAAACGAAATCAAAATACGAAATCTTCAGAGAACACATTAAAATCATTCTATATGGCACTAACACCATTTTAGGACGAATGTTCGATTTAGTGCTCCTTGGTTTGATCCTGTTGAGTGTACTCTTGATAATGATGGAAACCGTACAGGGAATTAACCAAAAATATCACGCTCAACTCATTATTTGTGAGTGGGTCATCACTATATTTTTTACAATTGAATACATTTTAAGAATAATTTCGATTCAAAAACCAGTAAAATATGTCTTTAGTTTTTACGGAATCATCGATTTATTGGCTGTATTGCCTATGTATTTGTCCATATTTTTTCCTGGAGCAAGTATCCTCTCTATCGTTAGGGCGCTGCGCTTCTTTAGACTGTTCAAAATATTACACATCCCGCAAATTTCACACCAGTCTGTACAGCTGCGGGAAGCTATCGAGGCCAGTAAAGAAAAAATTCTCGTCTTTATTTATTTTGTCCTCATCAGCACCATAATTATCGGATCGATTATGTATTTAGTCGAAGGCAGGGAATCCGGTTTTACCAGTATCCCAATGGGTATTTACTGGACAATTGTAACTTTAACAACTGTTGGCTATGGAGATATTTCACCACAATCACCACTAGGTCAATTTATTGCATCTCTGGTTATGATTTTAGGTTACGGAATTATAGCCGTACCAACTGGAATTGTAACGGCAGAATTTGCAAAAAGCAGCTTAAAAAATACCGCTGTCGGAACAAGAAAAACATGCAAAAACTGTAATTCTCAAGTACATTTTGACAACGCTAAATATTGTTATGAATGTGGAACAGAATTGCCCAATAATTAATTTAAGGAGCTATTTCCAGCTGTCCGCTCCAACTCCTCCTTATCTTTGTTGTTTTTTTAAGGTATAAAAGGAGCTTCTAAGGTCGCTCTTTTATCCCAAAAAAAACTAACAAATATAAGTCCGGGGTTTTCACTCCCATCTGGGCTAAAAATATGAAATACTTAATTACCCTTGTCGGACCAACAGCTATAGGCAAAACAGCCTTGAGTATTGCTTTGGCACAACATTTCAAATGTGAAATTATCTCTTGTGACAGCCGTCAGTTTTTTAAAGAAATGACAATTGGCACCGCAGTTCCAAATCAGGAAGAATTACAGGCTGCAACACATCATTTCATACAAAATAAATCTATTTTTGAGAATTATACCGTTGGCGACTACGAAAAAGAAGCACTTTTAAAGCTGGAAGAATTATTTCAAAAAAATGATTACGCTATTCTAATCGGCGGTTCCGGTTTGTATGTTGATGCCATTTTAAAGGGTTTCGATGAATTTCCGGAAATTGATTCCGAAATCCGTTCTCAAGTAAATTCCAATTACGAAAAACTCGGAATAGAATATCTTCAGGAACAATTAAAAAACCTAGATCCGGAATATTATCAAAAAATAACTTTAGAAAACCCACAAACACTGCAAAACCCACAGCGAATGATGCGTTTTGTAGAAGTCTGCATCGGAACTCAAAAACCGTACTCATCATTTTTAAATCAAAAGAAAAACAACCGAGAATTCACACCAATTTTAATTGGTTTAGATGCCGAAAGAGAAATCATTTACAACCGAATCAACCAGCGAGTTGATATTATGATGAATGAAGGTTTATTAGAAGAAGCAAAAGTATTACATCCCAATAAAGCGTTAAATGCGCTTCAAACCGTCGGTTATAGAGAATTATTTAGTTATTTTGATGAAGAATTCAGTTTGTCATTTGCCATTGAAGAAATTAAGAAAAACACACGAAGATTCTCAAAAAGACAATTGACGTGGTTCAAACGAAATGAAAACACAAAATGGTTTGATTACGCGGCAGATAGAAAAAACATTATAGATTACATAGAAAATCTTCTTAAGTAAAATCCGTTTTTTTTCATCTTTCTTGTATTCCCTTAAAGAAATTCTAAAATCAACAATCTAAAACTTAAAATTACAAAATGCCAATATCTCCCAATTTCACATCAGTTTTAAGTAAAGACTGGGAAATCAATTTCACACAATGTACACCAGCAGGTTTTTTAAAATATACCGATTTGTGTAATATTCTGCAATTAACCGCCGCTGCACATTCTGAAATTGGCGGCATTAGTTTTTACGATATGCAGGAATTTCACCAAGCCTGGGTTTTAAGCCGAATGCGTGTTGAAATTACCGCTTTACCAAAATGGCAGGATGTTGTAACCGTAAAAACATGGATCAACAGCTTAGAAAATTCACGTTCTGTTCGTGCGTTGGAAATGTATGTCAACGGAGAAAAAATAGCAGGCTGCGAAACGTACTGGGCCGTTTTTAACACGCAGGCACGCCGCCCTGAACCTTTGGCTTTGCCATACGAACATTTCGAATTATTCCCTGAAAATAGAGCAACAAAAGAAGGTTTCTCCAAAATAAACATCAATCATGAAAAAGAAGCTGTTTTTGAAAAAATAGTGTATTTATCAGATTTAGACATTGTAAATCACGTAAACAACGTTAAATATTTGGAATGGTGCTTAGATCATGTTGATCCAAAAAGAATTATGAAACAAGAAGTTAAAAGCTTCGAAATGAATTTCATGAAGGAACTCTCATTACAAGACAACGTCGTAATTCACGAGAGCGAAGATGACGATCACACAACAGCAACATTCAGCATTACGAAAGGCGAAAAAACCTGTTTTGCATTAGAATTGCATTGGAAATAAAATACGATTCGTTCCTGCAAGATTTTGAAAACCTTGCACAAACTCCTGTTAAATAAAAAACGATGCAAATTGCATCGTTTTTTTTATTAAAATCATTTCGATTTCTTTTTAAAATCTTTTTTAGTTTTCATTTTCTTCTTTTTCTTCAGCAAATCAATTTTACCTTCAATTCTTTTCTCCACATCACAAATCTCAGATTCATAATTAAATTGTAATACATGAAGTTTCGCATTTTTAATTTCCTTTAATGCTTTCTTAAACTCGTGCTGTGCTTCTAAAATAATCGCTTTTTTAACGTAAATCTCAGATTTATTAATTCCTTTTATCGTTAAAGCAAAATCGATCAATTTTTGTGCTTCTTCATAATCTTCATTCAAAATTAAAGTCTGCAGATAATGCGGATACACTTCAAGAGCATAAATATTAATAGCTAAAGCTTGCTGAAAATAGGATTTTGCTTCTTCGTAATTCCATAATTGTTCTGCCTGAATTCTTCCGTACAAACACAAAACCATCGTATTTTTTGCATCATACGAAAAAGCATAATCTAAAGATTCAATCGTTTCTTCAAGCGAATACGGATAGTTATCCAAAGCCTGAAAAAGGTATTTATCAATTGTTTTCATTTCGTAAATCGTTTTTTAATTTCTGACGAGTTACCTTGTAACTTTTCTCTATTTTGTTCTTTTTAAAATCACTTCCGGTAAAAACTCTAACCGGATTTCCCCGTTCAATATTGAGCTGGTTTTCCCATTGTTTACCTACGTGACTTTTAAGCTGGACAAGTTTCTCGTCTTCTAGTTTTATTAATAATCTCTCTGTTGCCAGTTTTTTGTTTTGATGCTGCGAACGACTATCCATAGAAACAACAGCTATTCCGGTTGGAATATGCGTTGCCCGAATTGCGGAGCTCACTTTATTGACGTGCTGGCCTCCTGCACCGGAACTGCGCATCGCCTGATATTGAATATCGCTTTCTGAAACTAATACATTTATCTGCGGTTCAATTTCAAAAATGCCTATAAACCAATTCTTGCGTTTGTGCATTTTTCTAAACTGACTCTGGCCAATCCATTGAATTGTTCCAATCCAGGATTTTACAAATTGTTCAGCATTTTTGCCTTTTACAGCAATAGATGCCGTTTCAATTGTTCCGTTTTCCTGACCAGATTCTCGCTGCAGTAAAATGGTTTCTAATTCCTGCACCTGTGCCTCTTCCAGAACTTTTTTAAGCACTTGGGCGACTACCCAAGTGCATTCTGCAGGTCCGCGACCCGCTGTTATCTGAATTATTTTTTCCATTCTTAATTTCTTTAGCGGTCCATTCTAACAATCTTTGGCGTAAAAGTTCCGAGAACTTCCACCAATTCAGTCTGATTTACCATCACTTTTGTAATGTCTTTGTACGCCATCGGAGCTTCATCGATATTTCCTCCAATTAAAGTGACATCATTGGCTTTTAAAACCTTTTTGATTTCACTTTGGGTAAAAGCAGCTTTACACTTCGCTCTTGAAAATAAACGACCTGCACCGTGTGAAGCTGAGTTTAAGCTTTCTGCATTTCCTTTACCTTTTACAATGTAACCCGGTGCAGTCATCGAGCCAGGAATAATTCCCAATTGACCTTCTGCAGCTGGTGTTGCTCCTTTTCTGTGCACGATACATTCCTTACCATTTACCATTTCTTTCCAGGCAAAATTGTGATGGTTTTCAATTGTAACCACTACCCTTTTCCCAATCGCCTTGGCAATTCGTCTATGAATATCATCGTGACAAGCTTTTGCATATTCTCCGGCTAAATTCATGGCCAGCCAGTATTCCTGACCATCATGTGTATTCAGATCCAGCCAAGCCAAATGCTGCACGTTTTTTGGCAACGGACATTGTTTTGTTGCCAAATAAGTGTAATGTTTTGCAATATTTGCGCCTAAACCACGTGAACCACTATGCGAAAGAACTGCGAAATATTCGCCCTTCTCCAACTTCCATTCATTTTCCGGATTATCAATTTTAGCAATCCCAAATTCTACAAAATGGTTTCCTCCGCCAGAACTTCCCAGCTGTTTGTAAGCCTTTGGCAAAAGATTCTTCAGCAGCGGAATGTCTTTAAATTCGCTTTTGTAAAAAACATCATGATCTACTCGTGACGCATGAGTTTCATTCATTCCAAACTTGGTATTGTCTTTTAAAATTGCTTCTAACTGATGTTCTCTTCCTTTAAAATGAGAAGCTGGCAAATCGAAAATTGAAAGGCTCATTCGGCATCCAATATCAACTCCAACTCCGTATGGAATCACGGCATTATCGGTTGCTAAAACTCCTCCAATTGGCAATCCGTAACCAGAATGTGCATCTGGCATTAAAGCTCCTGCAACTGAAATTGGTAATTTTAATGAATCATACAATTGAAACTTAGCCTGATCGTCTATTTCATTTTCTCCAAAAATGGTAAAAGGAACTCTTGTGGTTTTAAGCTGATGCATTCTGACCTGAACCGGTTTTATTAAACCTTCAGCGACTTTTCCCCAAGTTCCGTGGCCTTCAAACTTTTGCGGATGAAGCAAAACTTCTTGAGCTTCTGTTAGAATAGATTCTTTTTTCTCTTTTTTTCTATATCTGTTAATTTGCCCTAAAGCAATATTTATTGAATTGTTTTTTGGAAAGCCCAATTTAATCAGGTCTTTTCCAGATAATTTATTTCCCATGAAATTTTAATTATTATTTTTTTTTTGCATGCGAAGCTCAATTGAATATCTACAATGATATCAATTGAATAAAACGTGCGTGATCTTTTATCCTTTAGGATAAATAATAAAATCGTTTTTTCGGGAAAATTTGAAGTGTCTAGAATAAAAAAAGCCCGAAACTAAATGTCTTCGGGCTTTTTTTATATCTAAAAATTAATTTCTAAGATTGAAATAAGCCACGAAGAAGCGCTGCACCAAATCTATTTGATGTGAAGCTTTGAGATGTTGCTTTAAGTACAAACATTTTTCTTCGTTATTAAAGGGTTATTATTTTTTTCGTCTGCAAATATTCAGAATTGTTTTTTGATTTTGCAAATTTATTTTAAATAAAAATCAGTTTAAGAGTAATCATGGCAGCTTTAAGAGTCATTAACAAAATACTATCTCTTTAAAAATCAAACACTTACATAAGAAAGTGAATTTCAAAAAATAAATTCTAAATTCGAATTTTCAAGAGGTTTGCTATTTCGAGAAAGAGAAATTACACTAGATATTGACCAATATTGGCAAATTTTGAAACGGAGTTTCGTGTGTATTTTTCCTTTCGTCGAAATGACAATATTGAGCATAATTACAATTCGCACAAAATCAGCTATAAAAAAAGCCCTGATTTCTCAGAGCTTTTATTATTTTTTATTAGGTGTGAATTTTTGTTATTCAGTTACTTTGCTTTTGACAACTAATCTGAAACCTTCTCCGTGAATGTTTAGGATTTCAACATCTTCATCAGATTTTAGGTATTTTCTAAGTTTAGCGATGTAAACGTCCATACTTCTTGACGTAAAGTAGTTATCGTCTCTCCAAATTTTAGTCAACGCTAATTCTCTTGGCATTAAATCATTTTCATGAAGAATTAACATTTTAAGCAATTCATTTTCTTTTGGAGATAATTTTATTGGCTCATCGTTTTCAAAAGTTAAGAATCTAAGTTTAGAATTTAAATGGAATTTACCAATGTTAAACTCGAACTGTACCTGCTCTGCTTTTGTATCCGCAGATTTTCTTTGAATAATTGCTTTTATTTTCATCAAAAGAACTTCTGAATCAAAAGGTTTATTCAAATAATCATCAGCTCCTGCTTTATATCCTTTTAAAACATCCTCTTTCATAGATTTTGCTGTTAAAAAGATAATTGGCACTTCACTATTCTTTTCTCTAATTTCTTTGGCTAATGTATAACCATCTTTATACGGCATCATCACATCAAGAATACATAAATCATATACATCCTTTTTAAATTTCTCAAAACCTTCCATACCGTTTTTAGCTAAAGTAACTTCAAAGTCATTTAACATTAGATAATCTTTAAGAACTGCCCCAAAATTAAGGTCATCTTCTACTAAAAGTATTCTTTTGTTATTATTTTCCATATTTTAATTTATTAATGGTATTTTTATTATAAAGGTGCTACCTTTTCCTTTTTCGCTTTCAACATATACTTGACCATTGTGGTCTTCAACTATTCTTTTTACATAAGCAAGACCTAAGCCGTGCCCTTTTACGTTATGCAGATCTCCTGTATGTTCTCTGTAAAACTTCTCAAAAACTCGTTTCTGAGCTATCTTACTCATACCTAAACCGTTATCTTTAACTTTTATCAGAATCATGTCTTTAACATTTTCTGTAAAAATTTCAATTTCAGGAACATCCGGAGAATACTTTATTGCATTTTCTAAAATATTTACCAGTACATTCGTAAAATGCACTTCATTTATCAAACAAGTTGTTCTTGCTGCATTCAAGTGTTTTACAACTGTTCCGTGCCTGTCTTCTAAAATTAAATTTACGTGCTCGATTGCATCGTCAATTATATCGTGAATTGCTGTAGGCTCTTTTGTAATGTCAAGTTCTCTTTTTTCTAATTTAGAAATACGCAGCACATTTTCAACCTGAGCATGCATCCTTTTGTTCTCATCTCTGATCATTTGAAGATAGCGAAAAACTTTCTCTTTATCTTCAATAATCTTAGGATTTTTTATCGCGTCAAGTGCTAAATTTATCGTAGCAATTGGAGTTTTAAACTCGTGCGTCATATTATTTATAAAATCTGTTTTGATTTCAGAAATATGTTTCTGACGTAACAATTGATTCAATGCACTCGTATAGGCTACTATAATAATCAATGTAAAGACTATCGATAATATCGTAATACTCAATAATTCTGATAATAAAAATTTCTTTTTATGAGGAAAAGTAACTGATAATTGATACTTACTATTTCCTTCATTATCAGTATAAATTGGAATATTATAGGTGGCATCTTTATCATAATGAAACCCATCTGATTTTATTTTTGTAGGAACACCATTGCTGTAAATTCCGTACTCAAATTTTGTTTTAACGCCGTATTCGGCTAACTCTTTCTTTAAGAGCTTATAAAGCTTATCTTTTGTAACTCTTCCTTCTATAGGTGTGAGCGATGCAATATCTTTGTATTGAATTTGCTGCTGCACTTTATTTAATATATCTAAACTGCCCGACTTTTCAATTCTTAGATCTGGTATGATACTTTCTCCTAAGTTATTGTTATCGATGCCGTTATGGTTATTATAAACCTCAGTTACCCTTTTTGAACTAAAATTCTTAAAACGCTCACTGCTGAATTTTTTATTAAAAAGTGAGCCGCTTATATCATAATCTTCAGATGTAAGTGTACTGGAGTAAACAATAGTTTTATTTGTTTTTGTATTTCTTTGAACGTACAATACTTCAAGCAAATCTTCTTTTTTGGGGATCTTTCCTGTACTGTCTTTTATACGGTTGTATTTGTCATAAAAGCTATACTCTTCTTGCTGCTCCAGTTTATCGGCAACATTACCAATTACCTGGGTTACGTGGTATTTGAATTGCTCTTCATTATTTTTAAATGAAGAATTGAACCAAAATACCTGTACTAGAATAATCCCTATTAAGGATAAGCTCATCAGTAAAACAAGTATTCTAAAAAATAATTTATTCATCGAAACAAAATTAATATTTTAACAATATACTAAATAATACATTAACCAAATATTAACATTTAAGACTGATTTTGTTTTATATTTAAAATTTTAAGAATTTTAACAACTTCTTCTTTAGCTATTTTAAGATTACTGTTATTAATTACAAAATTGCTCTTGGAAATTCGTTTTTCGTCATTCCATTGCATCTTCATTCTGCTTAAAACCTGCTCTCGCGTGGTATTATCTCGTTTTAAGACTCTTTCAATTCTCGTTTCTTTTGGGGCAGTAACGGTTATTATTACGTCGCAGTCTTTGTAGCGGCCGCTTTCAAATAAAATTGCAGCTTCATAAACTACATATTGGTATTTTTTATTCTGTAAAAGCCAAGATTCGAAATCTTTTTTTACAGCAGGATGAACTATGGCATTTAATTGCACCAGCTGCGCGGCATCTTTAAAAACAATTTCAGCTAATCTGGCTCTGTTCAATATATTATTTTCAAAAAGGGCTTCGCCAAAAGTATCCTTGATTTCACTTATAATCTCTTCTGACTGCATTACGTTTCTGGCTCCATCATCGGCAATATAAACCGGAACTCCCATTTCATTAAAATAGTTGGCAATAGTCGTTTTACCACTTCCTATGCCGCCTGTCAGGCCAATAACTTTTGTCATATTATACTTTAAAAAACATACGAGGAAAAGCTTCTTGTGGTTTTTTCTTTAACAGAATTACCTTTACAAATGATTCTAAAAATCCTGTACCGTAACCATAAAATTGTTTCCAAACTGCAATTACAGAGAGATATCCAATTTTAATACTTTTATTTTGAATACTGGCTGTAAGAAAAATTATAACGAAATATACAAAATATAATTGTAATAATATATCGATATTCAAAATTAATAGTAAAAAAGCTAATAATAGACCTGCTATAAATACTGTTGGAAAGAAAAAAGTAAGTTTATTATGTTCTGGATACCAGCTATTTAAAATAGGTCTTGCGATTCCGAATTTTTTTACCTGAATGGAGAATTTTTCCCAGTCGATACGGCGCTTATGATATACAAATGCCTCTGAAAACAGTCTGGTTTCGAATCCTAAATTCCATAAACGAATCGATAAATCAGGATCTTCTCCGGGATGAATGTTACCAAAACCTTGTGAAGCTTCAAAAGCTTTCTTGGAAATTCCCATATTAAAGCTTCGGGGCTGAAACTTATTTATCTTTTCAGATCCGCCTCTAATTCCTCCTGTCGTAAGAAAAGAAGTCATGGCAAAATTGATTGCTTTTTGAATATTTGAAAAACTATCCAATGCTTTATCAGGTCCGCCAAAACAATCTACATATTCCTGATTTAATGCTTTTCGAACTTCCGTCAGATAATTGGGCGGAATGATACAATCGGAGTCAAAAATGATAAAATAGTCACCTCTCGCTTTTTGCATTCCGAAATTTCTTGAATCTCCAGGCCCTGAATTTGCTTTGAAATAATAGGAGATATTCAGTTTTCCCTGGTACGTCATTACTACATCTTTACACGGAATTGAAGATCCGTCTTCGACAAGGACAATTTCGAAAGCTTCATTATAATCAGATTTTGACAGACTTTCTAAAAGTTCATCAACTTCATCTGGACGATTATACACGGGTATAATTAAAGAAAAAATCATAATGCGGTGCGCGGTATTAAAGTGGCAATTTTTTAAATCTCAAAATTTTAACAAAGATAAGGTTTATAAACAAAAAAACCATTCGCCGTAACGAATGGTTTTTCTTATTTATAATCATTTTTAGATTATTTGATACTTTCAATTTCAACAACCTCATTTGCTTCAGCCTTATAATCTACTCCTGCAAATTCAAATCCGAATAAATTTAAGAAATCATTCCTGTATCCCGCTAAGTCTCCTATCGCAGGCAGTGTTTCAGTTGTAGCCTCTAGCCAAAGTTTAGCCACTCTTTCCTGAACATCATCACGCATTTCCCAATCGTCTATTCTGATTCTTCCTTTCTCATCTACAGGAACTTCTGAACCACTGTATAATCTATCTTGAAACAAACGCTGAATCTGCTCAATACAGCCTTCATGAATACCTTCTTCTTTCATGATTTTATACAAAAGAGAAATATATAAAGGAATAACAGGAATTGCAGAACTTGCCTGAGTAACCAAAGCTTTGTTTACAGAAACATACGCCTTACCGCCAATAGATTTTAAACTGTCTGTGATCGAAAATGCGGTAGCTTCTAAATCGTCTTTTGCACGACCAATTGTGCCTTTACGGTAAACTGCTTCTGTCAATGATGGCCCGATATATGAATAAGCTACTGTTGCAGCACCGTCAGCCAATAAATTTTCAGCCTTTAACGCATCAATCCACATTGTCCAGTCTTCTCCACCCATTACGGCTACAGTATTTGTAATGTCTTCCTCATTTGCAGGAGCAATAGATACTTCTGTTACATTACCTGTATGAAAATCTACTGTTTTGTTTGTAAATGTTTGTCCAATTGGCTTCAAAACAGAACGATGCAAAACTCCTGTAACAGGATGCTGGCGCACTGGCGATGCCAAACTGTAAATGATTAAATCAACCTGACCTAAATCAGCTTTGATTAAATCCAGAGTCTGTCTTTTTATTTCGTTTGAAAAAGCATCTCCGTTGATACTTTTTGCATATAAACCTGCTTTATGAGCTTCAGTTTCAAAAGCTGCAGAATTGTACCAGCCTGGTGAAGCCGTTTTTCCTTCTACTGGTGGTTTTTCAAAAAACACTCCAATAGTAGCAGCATCAGAACCAAAAGCACTTGTAATTCTAGACGCTAATCCAAAACCTGTTGAAGCTCCAATAACCAATACTTTTTTTGCTCCTGCAATTGGACCTTTTGATTTGATATATTCTATTTGATTTTTAACATTTTGCTCGCATCCTTTTGGGTGTGATGTCAAACAAATAAAGCCTCTCATTCTAGGTTCTATAATCATATTTTTATTATTTATTCAGTAATTTGGTTGATCATTATTAAGGTAAATGATTTACTTATTTACGTATGTTTAATTAGTTTTAAGATGACAAATATAAAGTATTTCTTTAGTTCAACAAGGCTTTAGCATGATTTAAAGCCGAATCAGAGACTACTGCTCCAGATAACATTTGAGCAATTTCTGTAACTCTTTCTTCCTGAGTCAAAAGTTTTAATTCTGATTGTGTATCATCGTCAACTGTAGATTTTGAAACTTTAAAATGAGAATCACCTTTTGCAGCAATCTGTGGTAAGTGCGTTATGGCAAAAATTTGCATTTTAGCACTCATTTCTTTCATGATTTCTCCCATTCTAATGGCAATTTCACCAGAAACGCCAGTGTCAATTTCATCAAAAATAAGAGTTGGAAGTTTTGAATATTGGGCTAAAATCGCTTTGACAGCCAGCATAATACGAGACATTTCTCCGCCAGAAGCTACTTTTTTCAGCAAACCAAAATCAGTTCCTTTATTGGCAGAAAATAAAAACTGTAATTCGTCTTTTCCATTTTGGAAATAGGCTGCTGACGGCAGTAGTTCCATTTTAAATCGAACATTTGGCATTCCTAATGTTTCTAATATCGAAATTAATTGATTGGATAAGACCGGAATTGATGCTGTTCTATTGGCATTAATTAAAGCCGCAACCTTATCTAATTCTATCACTTTCTCATCAATTGATTTTGACAAAATGGCTATTTCTTCTTCTATATTATCCAATTCAAGCAGTGTATTGCCTAAATCAGCCTGAATCTGAAGCAGTTCATCTACCGTATTAACCTGATGTTTTTTCTGCAGATTATAGATTAACTGCAATTTTTGACTTACCAATTCTAATTGTGCCGGATCATTTAACAGTTTTTCCGAGCAATTTTGCAGTTCTCTTGAAACATCATCAAACTCAATAGCTACACTTGTAATTCTTTCGAATAAATTTTGGTATTCAGGTGAAAAAGCAATGATCTTTTGAAGTGATGTTTTTATTTCATTTAAATTATGAAAGACACCAAACTGCTCTTCGTTAGCAATTACTAACGATTTATCAATTGATTCCTTTATAATCTCAACATTATTTAGCTTTTCATAGTCAGCTTCCAGTTCTTCTTGTTCGCCTGATTTTAATTTGGCCGAAACCAATTCATTCAACAAAAAAGTATTGTATTCCTGCTCTTTTCCTGAATCGCTTTGTTTTTTTAATAAAGCGTTCAGTTTAGATTTATCTGATTTATAAACTTTAAGCAATTTTTGATACGCTGAAATTGTTTCTCCGTTATTCGCAATAGCATCAATTATCTTAAACTGCACATTTTCATCTGATAATTCCTGTGTTTGCTGCTGCGAATGAATATCAATTAAAAACAAGCTTAAATCTTGCAATTCCTGAAGATTTACAGGACTGTCATTAATAAAAGCGCGAGATTTTCCTGAAGGCAGAATTTCACGTCTTATTATCGTTTCATCTTCATAATCCAAATCATTTGCTTCAAAAAAGTCTTTTAAATTGTATTTAGAAATTTCAAAATGCGCCTCAATGATACATTTTTCCTCCTTATTTTTTAAAGAAGTAAGATCGGCTCTTTTTCCTAAAACGAGCCCGATTGCACCTAATATAATAGATTTTCCTGCACCTGTTTCACCTGTAATTATAGAAAAACCTTTTGAAAAGTCAATCGCTAGTTTTTCAATCAGAGCGTAATTTTTAATCGACAGAGAAGTAATCATATGTGGATTTTGTAAAAGTAAAAGTTAATGAGAATGTAAAGAAAATCAATTAAAATTTAATTTGAGACCATTTTGCAGAATTCAATGGCGAAACTTTAAACAAAACATCTGTTAAGTCTGAAACTGGAATATTTGGCCCGCCTGAGAACACAGAAACAATTTCATCTGATTTTGCATCAAAAAATACTCTGGTTAAGAAAGCATTTGGTTTTACTGAATTCAGTCGTCCAATTATCAATAACGACGCTTTAATTTTTTCTTTCGAAGCTTTTAAGTCTGAACTCATGCCGTCTAAACCTGTATGATATGCGTATGATACCTGACGAAGATCGCTGTATGTTGGTGCTACCATATCATTTATCAAAAAATAACGATTCTGAATTCCATCTGCCTGACTCCATCCTTTAAAACCACCCTGCTGTGCCACATTTGCAATGTTTTGAGCAGTTTCAAAATACTGATTTCCTGCACCCATTTGAAACGTATCCGCATCCATTCCTAAAATTAGATAGCTGTAAAAAGACACTACAGAAACCAGATTAGATTCGTACGTTGTAGGATTAAATAACAAAGGTTCGTATTCTGTATACCTGAAACTAAAATCTTTATCATTATAATTTAAAACCGGAGAAGAATATGTCGAGTTATAAATCAATCGTGATGACTGCACTTGAATTGTTCCGGAAAATTGATCTGAACTACCCGATGACAAAGTGATATACATCGAACAATTAATTCTTTCGTTTTGCTTTAAAGAAGCACCAGTCCAATCGGTTTTATTTACAAATTCAGACAATGCTGTCTGAAGTGTTTTATAAACCTGCATATTGGGATTTGGCAGTCTTTCAGTATTAATAGTTACAGTACAATTTAACTGCTGTGCTTGTGTAAAGCCAAAAATAAAAAACACAATAAGGGTGACTATTTTGTTCATGCGAAAGATAATTTAATTGAGCCGGTATACTAGTATTCCAGCTTGCCGTTTTTGTTTTAAATCTTAAGATTTCGCAAAATGCAAAACCACTTTATTTAAAATATCAACTGCTACAGATTCTTTTGACTTTAATTCCATTGGCTCGATTTTAAAATTTTTATCAATAAAAGTAACTTTATTGGTTTCTTTTTTAAAACCTGCTCCTTCATCCTGCAAAGAATTTAAAACAATCAAATCTAAGTTTTTTTTCTGAATTTTCAACTTAGCATTTTCAATTTCATTTTCAGTTTCCAGAGCAAATCCAATTAAAAATTGATTCTTTTTTACTGCTCCTAATGATGATAATATATCTTTTGTTTTTTCCAGTTCAATCGAAAATTCATCAGATGCTTTTTTAATTTTTTGAAGAGCCACGACCTTAGGCTTATAGTCAGCCACAGCTGCTGCAGCAATAGTTACATCAACAGCATCAAAATATAAGTGGCATGCATCGTACATTTCTTGTGCCGAAATTACGTCTACAACTTCAATTGTGGTATTTTTTATTTTATAATGTGTTGGTCCTGAAACTAAAATGACCTGAGCCCCTAAACTGGCTGCTTCATTTGCAATATCAAACCCCATTTTTCCTGAAGAATGATTTCCTATAAAACGTACGGGATCTATTGCTTCGTATGTCGGCCCTGCAGTTATTAGTATTTTTTTTCCTTTTAGAGGTAATTTGCTTTCTAAATCAGCTTCAAGAAAAGCGATAATATTCTCAGGTTCAGCCATTCTTCCTTCGCCGGAAAGACCACTGGCCAATTCACCATTTTCCGCAGGAATCATAATATTACCAAACTGCCTTAAAGCATTAAAACTACTTATTGTAGAAGGATGTTTGTACATATCCAAATCCATTGCCGGAGCAAAATAAACTGGACATTTAGCTGATAAATAAGTGGCTATTAAAAGATTATCACAGTTTCCGGTTGTCATTTTAGACAGCGTATTGGCAGTTGCAGGAGCAATTATCATTACATCTGCCCAAAGTGCCAATTCAACGTGATTGTTCCAGACAGCGTCTTGATCTTCTTCATTAAAGAAACTGGAATGTACCGGATTTTTTGATAAGGTAGATAGGGTAAGCGGGGTTACAAAATCCTTAGAAGCAGGTGTCATTATCACTTGGACATGTGCACCTGCTTTTATAAAAAGTCGTACTAATGAGGCTGTTTTATACGCTGCAATTCCACCAGAAACTCCCAGTAAAATTTTTTTCCCGTTTAAAACTGACATTATACTATATTATTTGTTTGAACTTCTGTGGTATGTTTTACCATCTAACCATTCCTGAACGGCTAAAGCGTGTGGTTTAGGTAATTTCTCGTAAAATTTAGAAACTTCAATTTGTTCTTTATTTTCAAAAACTTCTTCAAGACTGTCATTGTAAGTAGCAAATTCTTCTAATTTCTCAGTTAATTCTTTTTTAATTTCAGAATTAATTTGATTTGCTCTTTTAGCCATAATGGTAATTGCTTCATACACATTTCCTGTTGGCTCTTCAATAACTGTTTTATTGTAAGTTA
>Ga0247815_10001228_pt1 | contig 19803 bp, 19 predicted proteins | sample UWRJL194509B1_FD_181014 | JGI IMG/M metagenome (GOLD analysis project Ga0247815, IMG submission 181014) | Plant litter microbial communities from Arlington Agricultural Research Station in Wisconsin, United States - UWRJ-L194-509B-1 | ecosystem: Environmental > Terrestrial > Plant litter >...
ATTACCCTGAAGCTGGGCGCAAGGATTCCTGTTTGTATTCTCGACCAGCCCAGAAGATTGTCAAGTAATACGTACGCCTGCTTGGCCGAATTGTTCATACGAAATGACATGTCCTTAATTTTTTCTGTCCCAAGTTTATCTGCATTTCTGTAAATGAGCTCACTAAAGGAAATAAGTGACGTAAAAGGGTTCTTTAGGTCATGCGCAATAATCGAAAATAGTTTATCTTTTGTTGCGTTCAGCTCTTTTAATTGTTGTTCCGCAAGGCGGTATTTTTCTTCGCTGTCTTTTAAATTTTTAAATATTAACGCAGTTGGTTTTATAAAGCCAGTTTCTACATTCGCTTTATATATCAGAAAAAATGCCGCGAGTTTAAAATAATGGCCAAACTCATTGGCAAGACTATAATTAGAGACATACAACGTAAAACAAAACTCACTTAGGACCGTACATATCAGCGAAAGAAATAATAACCGGTATACGGCTTGACTGAATTTCTCACGGTACTGGTATAGAAAGTACCCGGCAACAAACAAGATGGCTATAATTAAGTATTCGGCATATATTTTAAAGGGCGTCTGACCAATACCTTCTATATAACAAACAGGGAAGATATGCCATACTATAATAGTGAATGTGATTATCAGACTGATTATTAAATAAAATAGAAAAATCAATTCTGCACTTAATTTTCTGCCCGTTTTAAAAACATAAAAGCCGGCAAGCAACGTAACCGCTTCCAGGAATCGGGTGGCTACCCAAAACTGATTGGCATAAAAAACATTGTCAGGTAATAGGTTCATCCCCTTAAATGTTATCGTATGCAGGAAATCCAGTGAACCAATAAAAAGATATGATATACCAACCAGGTACAAATACTTGTTGTCTATCATTTCACGTGAATTCCATGTTACGATGAATACCGCGAAGGCTACAATGATGGAAAAGAGCTCCACTACTGTATGAAAAAGCTGGTAGTTTTGCTGTAAACTAAAGTAAAAAATCAGAATTAGTAAACCAACCGCAAGCGCGGATTTGTAATGTTCTTTAAGCAGGGACAGCGCAGATGGGTTCAATTTCAGGATATGGGTAAATGCCTGATCAAATATAAAGATAATTTATGGCATGCAACGAAATTAACATAACGCCGTGTAGGCACTACTAGTCTCCCATGCTGGAATGCTAAACGTATTGAGGTGGTTGTAGATCATATTTAAATAAGTTTCAGGAACATTTTCACTGGTCCTATTCTCCAGATGATGTAACGCCGCATTATATTTTTCTATAAACACGCCCTGTCGCGAATCAAACTTCAAATATCCCATATCAAAAAATCTTTCTTCAACTTCAGCAGAATTGTCTTTTGACCCAACTTGCAGCGTCTTTATTTCTAAAGTTTTTTTGTGCAGAAGAACCCACTGGGACTGGCCCAGCCATATAGTTTCTATGATACATAAAGAACCATTATCGAGGAAAAATGAGGACGTCAATGCAGCTTTCATATGTTTTTTATTATCTATTGTTGTTTAAACAATTTTCAGGCCAATAGTTACATTTTTGAACTGATTTCGGGGTATGTAAAACTATTTAGTATATTGTGAAATATACATGATGTCTATGAAACACTCAATCTTTCTATTCATTGGCTTCAATCGCAATTTAATGATACAAAAGAATGTGAAGACCTGATGAGTTTAAGCAATGATTGGGTAAACTTTTTCCTAACCTTCCTATGAAAGAAAAACCGGGGGAAACCTGGCCAAGCCCAATATATTATACCAGCATTCAAAAATTCTACGACCAAATATCCTTATGTTCAAAAGCATTAACAAAGTAAAAATAGTAGTTCTAATTAGTCTTTCTTTGGGAGGGCTGCATACACAAGCGCAAATTTCATGGCCGGTAATCACACAACAAGCTAAACCATGGGCAAGATGGTGGTGGGAAGGAAGCGCTGTCAATAAGCAAGATCTCCGATGGAATATGGAAAGCTATCACGCAGCAGGACTTGGCGGTCTCGAGATCACACCTATTTATGGGGTCAAAGGCCACGAGAAAGAGTTCATTCCCTACCTTATGCCCAAATGGATGGACATGCTGGACTATACTTTACTTGAAGGAAAACGTCTAAACCTTGGAATTGATATGGCTAACGCCACGGGATGGCCGTTTGGAGGTCCCTGGGTGTCGGATGAGGATGCCAGTAAAAGCCTTTCCTGGAAAACCTATGAGCTAAAGGCTGGTCAGCAGCTGACTGAACCTGTTACATTTTTACAACAGGAACTAATCCGTGTAACGGACAAAAAACCTGCGGCGGGAAGTCTGGTTTCACCCGTGCTGAAAAATGAAAACCTGCAGTTGCTTGCCCTTGACCAAGTTCGGTTTAAGAAGCAGCTTCCGCTGAAAGTACTGATGGCATATGGTGAAGGAGGGCAGGTGCGGGACCTTTCTGGTAAGGTTGAGCCAAATGGTAGATTGAATTGGGTAGCCCCAAAAGGCGGCAACTGGACATTGTACGCTTTGTTTGAGGGGGATCATGGTAAAATGGTGGAAAGGGCGGCGCCTGGTGGTGAAGGCCTGGTGATAGACCACTTTTCAAAAACAGCATTAGACCATTATCTGGGCCGTTTCGATGAAGCTTTCCAGGGACACAATGTCTCGGGGATCAGGGCTTTTTTCAATGATTCCTATGAGGTAGATGATGCCCAGGGACAGGCCGATTTCAGCCCTGTTTTATTCGATGAATTTAATAAAAGACGTGGTTACGATCTGCGCAGGTATCTGCCGGCTCTATTTGGTAAATCAGATGAAGACACTAATAACAGGGTATTGTGCGATTACCGCGAAACAATCGCAGACTTGCTGCTTGACAACTTTACCCGTCCATGGGTAACATGGGGCGGGATGAAAGGAGCGCTCGTACGCAATCAGTCGCATGGTTCACCCGCCAACATTTTAGATCTTTATGCTGCTGTTGGTATACCAGAAACCGAAGGAGAGGACGTCCTAAGGTTTAAATTCGCGGCATCGGCTGCTCATGTAAGTGGAAAGCAGCTTATAGCCTCTGAAAGCGCTACATGGCTCAATGACCATTTCCTGTCTTCACTGGGTGATGTTAAACCCGCAATCGACCTTTTTTTTCTTGGTGGGGTAAATCACATTTTTTATCATGGGGTTAGTTATTCTCCAAAAGATGCGCCCTGGCCAGGATGGTTATTTTACGCAGCAGTTCATTTCAATCAAACCAATCCATTCTGGACCCATTTCAGTGCGCTAAATGATTATATTGCCCGTTGCCAATCTTTTTTACAGCAAGGCAAACCCAGTAACGATGTTTTGGTGTATTATCCGTTATTTGACAGTTTTTCCGAGCGGGGAAAATCATTACTGAAACATTACGATGCCCTTAAACCCGATTTCAGCGGTTCCGGATTTGAAGATATTTCAAACGAGATGTTGAAGAAGGGGTACGCCTTTGATTTTATCTCTGACAGACAAATAATAGGTGTTCAGTCTGCCGGCCACGAGCTGAATACCGGTGGATCAACTTATCAAACAATCGTACTGCCCGACTGCAAATACATTCCGCTCAGCACCCTGAACAAGCTGATGGCGCTGGCCAAAAACGGTGCCACTATAGCGGTGTATAAAAACCTTCCTTCCGATGTTCAGGGCTTTAGTGACTTAGCCGAAAGGAAGAAGGCTTTTAAAACAATTATAGCATCTTTGAACTTTGTTCCGTCTGCCTCAGGAGCTAAAATTGCAACTATTGGAAAAGGCAGGTTTATACTTGCAGCTGATCCGGTGGCACTGCTGGAGGGAGCTGGTATTGGCCGCGAAACCATGACCGACCTTGGATTGAAATACATTCGTCGCGAGCAAAAAGATGGGTATAGCTACTTCATCGCAAATACTACAAAAGATATATTTCAGAGTTGGGTACCCATCATGCCAAATGCTAAATCTGTGGTTATTTTTAATCCGATGACAAAGAAAAGCGGTCTGGCGCAAATAAAAATGCAGCCGCGAGGGGGAACCCAGGTCTACCTGCAACTGCAACCCGGCGAAAGCTGTATGATGCAAACATCGGATAAGCCAATAAAAGGAAACCATTATTTCTACTTTAATGACTTCGCCAGTCCTGTTCAGATTGGTAAACAATGGAATATTCATTTTGAGGAAGGTGGACCATCCCTGCCAGCGGACATCAAAACTACTAAGCTTGTGTCCTGGACAGAACTTGGAAATGCAGAAACCAAATCCTTTTCTGGTATAGCTTCCTATACTACTACATTTAATAAGCCTGTTGATCAATCTGCCTTTTGGCGTCTTCGGATAGGAAAAGTCCATGAAAGTGCAGAAGTATACCTCAATGGAACTAAACTGGGAATATTGATTGGTCCCGATTTTTCAATTGAGCTAACTGCCAACATGATCAAGCCAGTCAATCATCTTGAAATTAAAGTAGCCAACCTGATGGCAAACCGCATAATTTATATGGATAAAAAGAACATCGATTATAAAATATTTTATAATACCAACTTCCCAGCCTATAAACGCGAAAACCGCGGTGCTGATGGACTTTTCACCACAATTAACTGGGAACCAAAACCTTCAGGTATAGTTGGCGAGGTAACTTTAACACCGCTAAGTCCTATAATTGCGCTATAACTGCAATAGGGCATTTTAGAAAATGATGCAATGGAAATTGCTGCGGCTGCAAAAATGGTACTATTGCAGTTTAATAGAAAAATACTTTTTTTATGACCTGATATTATGGAGATATAACTATGATTACACCTAAAAGTGTTAGACTGGCAAATACACTCATCGGCTTTGTATTTGTTTTTATAATGATATCATACACGCCAGCTACATCCCAAAGCAAGACCCGGACAGCGTCTGTCGACTGCGAAAATAGCCTGCAGGATTTAATCATTGGTTCAAGTTTAAAATCTGCATTCAAGAAAACCCTTAGGACAAAGATTGAAAGTGAAGACGGTACTGCAATTAGGGTTCAGTTAGTAGTGTCGTCTTCAAATAGCCAAAAAGTAGATAGCACGATTGGCTGGCTAATTATAGATACCGCTAAACAAACAATAAATGATATAACAAATGATCCTGAAGAACCGCAACTTCTCAAGTTCAACATTGTAAACTGGAAACGATTTATTTCATGTCGTGGAAAACAATCGTACAGTCCGTCTCTGTCCGTAGCACGACCTTAAAGCAGGATCAAGCGTTACTGAGCGGTGCTGGAAAAATTCGAGAGGAGCGGTGATATTGTTATTTAACTAATGATCGCTATATATCTAATTATCATTTATTTGAATAACTCATGCAACTTATCCACCAATAAAGTTACTCTTTTTAAGAATGGATCGATCAACGCCTATTGGTATATTAGTATATTTACATACCTTTATCGGTGCATATTAATATAAAAACATACCATTAGCTTTCTGTCCTATGAGTTTTAAAGAAAAAAATATCCTTGTTGTTGGCGGTAGTTCCGGAATAGGGTTGGATCTTATAGGTATATTAAACGATCAGGAAGCCTCTATTTACGCAGCCTCTCGAACAAAAGCAGAAAGCTGGTCGCCATCAGTAAAATATCAGCAACTTGATGTGATGGATAATCCGGCAGAGATTATCTCATTTTTACCTGAGCAGCTTCACGGATTGGTTTATTCCGTTGGTAATATTAATCTGAAACCCTTTGCAAGGTTGACCGAGGAAGATCTAATTCAGGACTTCCGGCTTAACGTTACTGGTGCGGCTATGGTAATACAATCTGCGCTAAAACCCCTACGAAATGCTGGTTCAGCTTCGATTGTGCTCGTCAGTTCTGTCGCAGCACGCACCGGAATGGGATTTCACACAAGCATTGCTGCTTCCAAATCGGCGGTAGAAGGAATGGCTTTGTCGCTTGCCGCAGAACTGGCCGTTTATGGCATACGTGTTAACGTAGTAGCCCCTTCATTAACAGATACGCAGATTGCTGCAAAGCTTTTAAATACACCAGAAAAACGCGAGGCGGCTGCGAAGAGACATCCTATAGGACGATCTGGAGTACCTGGCGATATAAGTTCTGCAATTGCCTTTCTCCTGTCTGAGGATAGCAGCTGGATTACAGGGCAAGTAATTAATGTGGACGGTGGCCTCAGTAGTTTAAGAACAAACCTTTAAGTCCTTTGAAATTGAACGTGAAATTGATAAAGAAATTAGTGTAAATGCTTTTATTAAACTATCTTAAACAATGTATTACGATTTAATAACCGACCTCATATCCATGGTAAAAATGTATGAAATGGAAACTGTTAATGGCGGTCAGGATATCAACGCATTTGCGAAATGGCTCAATGGACGGCTGGAAATTAATTTTACAGCTGATTTAACTGAACCAGAATGGCATGGAAAAACCAACGGACGTTCTGCAGACAGCGTGATCAATACGTCACTTGTACATCTTTACAGATATGCGAAACTGCAAGCCAAGGCAGCAATAGTGGATAGCTCATTTTCTACTCCTGATGAATTCATTTATTTGATCAGCCTTATTTCTTTTGGAAGTTTAACCAAGAGCGCATTAATAAAACTCAATGTTCATGAAAAGCCTGTAGGTATGCAAATAGTTAACCGTTTAATCAGTAATGGCTTTGTGCATCAGGAGCTTCTGGACACTGATAAGAGAAACAGGATGATCCATATTACGGAAAAGGGAAAAGAAGCCCTGAATGAAAGTATGGACCGCATTAGAAAAGCATCCACTAATGTTACAGCGCCATTATCGGCCAATGAAAAAAGTGATCTGATCAGGTTGCTCACCAAACTGGAAGACTTTCACGAATCAAAAATAAAAGGAGAACTATAACAACCTATATGTCTGATATATCAAATAACGAAAAAAAACAAGTTGCTGTTATAGGTTCCGGCTTTGCCGGTATAAGTTCTGCATGTTACCTCGCAAAACGGGGATACAAGGTAGATGTTTATGAAAAAAATGCCGATGTTGGTGGTAGGGCGCGTCAGCTTAGCACAGACAATGGTTACATATTTGACATGGGGCCTAGCTGGTACTGGATGCCCGAAGTGTTTGAAAAATTTTTCAATGATTTTGGATATAAAGCTGCAGATTTTTACGACCTGCAATTACTTGATCCAAGTTTTACAATAGTCTATACAAAAAATGATGTACTAAATATTCCCGCTAATTTTGAGGAGTTATGTAGTCTATTTGAATCGATAGAGGAGGGCAGTGCAGAGAAATTGAAAAGTTTCCTGACCGAAGCAGAGTATAAATATAATATTGGCATAGGCAAACTGGTTTATAAGCCAGGATTGTCACTACTGGAATTTGCAGATGCGGACCTGATCAAAGGTTTGTTCAAACTGCAGGTATTCACATCCTTTAGCTCGCATGTAAAGAAACATTTCAAAGATCCAAGACTGGTTGCGCTGATGGAATTTCCGGTGCTTTTCCTTGGAGCGATGCCAGAAGATACGCCTGCACTATATAGTTTGATGAATTATGCCGGCCTAAAACTTGGCACCTGGTACCCAAAAGGAGGTTTCGGTAAAGTAATCGAAGGAATGAAGGCTGTTGCGGAAAAACTTGGTGTAACATTCCATATTAATGCTGCGGTAACTGCGCTGAACGTAGAAGGGGCTGTAGTTACAAACCTTAGTTCAGCGATAGGTAGTAAAAATTACGATGGCGTAATTGCGGCAGCAGATTATCACCATGTAGAAAAGGAACTGCTCAGCAAGTCTTTCAGAAATTATTCAGAAAAATATTGGGATACAAAGATATTTGCACCTTCATGTTTAATATTTTATATCGGTCTAAATACCCGTGTTCATGGCCTGAACCACCATACTTTGTTTTTTGATGAAGACCTAAAGCAGCATTCTCATGAAATATACAAAGATCCAAAATGGCCATCGAAGCCCCTGTTTTATGTATGTTGTCCCAGTGTAAGTGATGATACTGTTGCACCTCAGGGCCACGAAAATATGTTTGTTCTGATGCCTCTCGCAACGGATGTAAAGGATCCGGAAGCAGTGAGGGAACAATATTTCAACTCGATTATGGACCGTCTTGAAGTCTATACCGGAACACCGGTACGCAACCACATTGACTATAAAAGGAGTTATTGTGTGAGTGATTTCATTACAGACTATAATTCATATAAAGGAAATGCTTACGGGCTCGCCAATACGCTGATGCAAACCGCTAACCTGAAACCCTCTCTAAAAAATAAAAAAATAAATAACCTGTTTTATGCGGGACAGCTGACCGTTCCGGGGCCAGGCGTACCGCCATCAATTATTTCAGGAAACGTGGCAGCGAAACAACTAATAAAATACCTTAATAAATAACCCATGAAAGAGATATTTGACCAATTATCCGAAGATTGCAGTAAAATGATTACCAAACGTTACAGCACGAGCTTTTCATTGGGTATCTACTTCCTGAATCAAAAACTTCGGAAGCCTATTTATGCGATTTATGGTTTCGTAAGATTGGCAGATGAAATTGTTGACAGCTTCCATGATCATGATAAGGGATTCTTACTTTCTAAATTCAAGCGTGACTGCTTTGAAGCCATTGAGGATAAAATCAGTCTTAACCCTGTCCTTAACTCCTTCCAAAGGGTGGTAAATAAATACGAGATTGACCGGGAACTTATAGAACTGTTTCTGAAAAGTATGGAGATGGATTTGCAGCAAGAACAGTATACACCAGAAAAGTATGATCAATACATCCTGGGATCTGCACAGGTAGTGGGCTTAATGTGCCTTCAGGTATTTACAGAAGGCGACAAAGCACAGTATGAGCACCTGAAAGCCTCAGCAATGAAACTTGGTTCTGCATTTCAAAAAGTTAACTTCCTAAGAGATGTGAATGTAGATTATTACACCTTAAGCCGTAGTTATTTTCCAAACGTAAACCTGTCACGGTTTTCAAATACGGAAAAGCAGCTCATTGAAGAGGAGATAGAAGTCGAATTTAAAGAGGCCCTCGCGGGAATCCGCCAGTTACCGGCTTCCTCAAGAAACGGTGTGTACCTTGCTTACGTATATTATAAAGAGTTGTTTAACAAAATTAAACGTAGCAGTGCCGAAAAAGTGATGTCAGAACGGATTCGAATTTCCAATACGCATAAGTTCGGATTAATGTTCGATTCTATTATTCGTTACAAAACAAACACAATGTAATACCGCTCATTAGAAGTGGTATTGTAAATACAAAATTGAAATAACAATACTTATTATTAAATGATAGAAGAAGTAATACTTGTAGACGTAAAGGATCAGCCAATCGGCACCATGCCAAAACTTGATGCGCACATCGAAGGAAAACTACACAGGGCATTCTCTATTTTTATCTTCAACCAGGCAGGGGAACTGTTATTGCAGCAGCGTGCTTTTGATAAATACCATTCTGGAGGCAAATGGACCAATACCTGCTGCAGTCATCCCAGACCAGGCGAACTTACTACTGATGCGGTTACCAGAAGGTTAAAGGAAGAGATGGGCATGGAATGTGATTTAAGTCCTGCTTTTGAATTTACTTACATGGCTGAATTTGAAAATGGCCTGATTGAAAACGAGTACGACCATGTATATTTTGGCACATCGGATGCATTACCGTATCCCAATCCCGGTGAGGTTGCTGACTACAGATATATAAATATGGAGGATCTTCAGATTAGCCTGGTAAGTGAACAGGAGCATTATACTGAATGGTTGAAAATATGTTTTAATAAGGTAATGTCCCATTACCGCAGACATCAGATGCAAGGATAAATAGCTTTCAGAAGAAAACGTATTTATACGCTATAAATCAAGTATTTACCACCTAAACTATGATGCGTTTTGGGTGTTGCTTTCTATAACTGACATTAAACTAATCAGTCAGTTTATTCCCATTTTCCTAAATGAAGATAGCAATATTGATATTAGCACACAAAAACATCTGGCAGTTAGAGAAATTAGTTAACCGTCTGAGCAAAGATTTTGATATTTATATTCATGCCGATCAAAAGTGGGATCTTGATATAAATCTGTTTAGTGCATATAAAAACGTAAACTTCGTGAAACGCCATGAGGTGCACTGGGGGAGCCACCTTCAGATTGATGCAACTTTGGAATTATTTACTGCCGCATGGAAAAACCAATACGATTACTATATGCTGATCAGCGGTCAGGATCTTCCAATCAAAAGTAATGCAGCTATCAAAGACTTCATAACAGCAAATAATGTAGCAAATTTTATGAATTTCGAGGCGCTTCCACGAAAAATCTGGGCAGACCAGGACGGGGGGTATGATCGGGTAAGTTACTATCATGGAATACATTTCGAAGCTAAAAATCTGGGCATGCTCAGAAGAAAGATGTATACTGCCTTGAGAAAATTTCATCGGCTAGCCGGCATTAAACGCAAGCTCTATCCGGTGCAATACTATGGCGGATGGAACTGGGTAAATCTGAATAGTAAAGCAATGAATAGCATCTTTAATTTTCTGAAGGAACACCCGGAATTTTTAAAGACTTTTAGATATACTCATAGTGGTGACGAAATCTGGGTTCAAACCATTTTGGCCAACTGCCTTTCTGATATCCAAAGTGATAGTCTGCGATACACTGAATGGGAAATAAAAACAGCCCATCCCAATGTTTTTAAATTAAAAGATATAGATAGGATTATGGGATCAAATGACCTCTTTGCACGCAAGTTCGATGCACAAATTGACAAGGACGTTATAGATAGAATATATGAGCTGACCAGCTGATAAGCCAAAGCCTCGGTAAATTCTATTTAATCTTAAAAGGGAACCTGTGTTAGCGGGTTCCCTTTTAAGATTGTAGAATACGTATGATTTTTAATCCTGCGTAAGATACTGACGTGTTCCCGCTTTGTAATACAGTTCAGCAAGTGTCTTCTGATAGCCCGATATCATGCTTTCCCGTTTAATCTTCATATCAATAAGTTTTGTTTCCCTACTATTGATGAGAAATAGTGTGCTTTCTCCAAGTTCAAACTTTTGTGTTTCCCCTTTCAACAGTATTTGCTGGTTATTGATACTCTGCACCTGCAGGGCAAGCTGCGTAGAGTAGGCTGTGAGATCGTTATAAGAACTAAGGATGTTGTTTTTGATCTCTCTTCCAGTTTGTTGCAGGTCGTAATCGAGTTCTCGCTGCTTAATTTTCACTTCCCGTAGTTTACCGCGTTCAGCACGTAAAAACAGCGGGAATGCAAATTCAATTCCCAACTTATAATTGCTCCAGTTGAAATCGTAATAATCCGGTACATTGCCTTTAAAGTTTGTCCGGTTAGATATCAATGTACCACTTACATTTAGTTTGGGCTTAAGCATTTCCTGGCGGTAACTTCTTTCTATTGCCAGCTGTCCGCCTTTACTACGTAACTTCACCAACTCGGGATGCTCACCAGCAGCGCGCCCAATCAGCGTATCCAGTACAGTCTGACTTGGTCTGGTTATATTTTCTTCGAGATTCTGTGGCGCTGCAGCAATTGGGAGCTCAAGAGGATTGCCCTGTTCACTCCATAAGTGGTTGCTTAAAACAAGGCGAGCATTTTGTAATTCTATCCTCGTTTTCTCCTTCTGTATAATACGCTCCTGAACAGTAATGTAAGCTTCTACCGAGTCAATGACAGGTTTATCACCGATTGCAGTTTGTCTGCTTAGCGCCCTGAACCTTCGCTCTGCCAGTTCAACACCCTCATTCAATAATGTAAACTGCCTATAGGCATAGTACCAGTTCCAGTAGTCTTTAACAACTGCATACCAAACACTGTTGATTTGTTTTAGTTGTTCCGCTTCTGCATACCGCACCATTATTTTAGACTGACGCAATGTGCTTCGGCGGGCGTCAATTATCAAGCCTTGTCCCAGGGGTATACTTAACCCTACGCCAGACAAACCCTCTGGCGAAGTTCGCGTTTCCGGGTTGGTATAGGCACCCACACTGCGGTCGTAACCTACCTTCAAATCTGCACCTGCCAGCCAAAGGGGAACCTTCAGCTCACTGTTCCAGTTGTTGTAATATTCTGTATTTCCAAATAGTTTCCGGTTAAATCCAGCTTTCAATGCAGGATCAAAGTAACCTAACGACTGCAATACATTGGCCCGGGCCGATTCACTGAGCAAAGCAGCTTGTTTCACTATTGGGTGATACCTGAACACCAGTACCTGCAGGTCTTCAAGGCTAAATACCCGGCTAGTATCATTTGCTGGTGTTGTTTGGGCTATACTCTTTGTTGTTAAAAGCAGCATGGTGAAAAACATTACTGCGGCAGGAAATCTCCTGAAATTTATTTTCATGTGATCACCTCCATTAGCTTTTTTTATCCTTAACTGTGGTTGGCTCTTTTTCCAGGCTAGGAGGGAAGCCGTTGAGCTGACGCCAGATTTCGTACCAAAGTGGTACCGATCTCAGTATAATACGACCATAAACTCCTGAACCCTGACGTAGTTGTGGCGGCCATGGCTCATCCTTTGTTGGGACAGGGCTTGCCTGCCTGATAAGCAAACGGTATTTACCTCCGGTACTGCTCACACGGTCAATTGCAGATATCTTACCGGCAAAAGTACCCACGGCAACCGATGGCCAGCCAGAAAATTGCACCGATGGCCAGCCTTCAAACTGCAACCTTACATCACTAGTATCCAATATTAACGGTACATCCATTGCGCTAACGTAAACTTCAGCAGCTACCAATGGCGATTTTGGTTGCAATGTTGCTACAGATTCACCTTCTTTGATATTCTCACCTATACCTGCCTTCAGCGTTTTCACAACAAAGCCACTCTGAGGTGCCCTTACCACATACAACCCACGTCTCACGTTTATATTGGAGATGTCGTTCCTTAGTTTGGCTATATCACCCTGTGCACTGGCCCTGCTTGATATAGCGGAGCTCATGTCAGACTGTGCCTTAGCCAAAGACTCCTGGTATTTAGCACGGATATTGTCTAGTTCTATACTTGAATTCAGTAAGTTCTGTGCAGAATTGCTCAGTTTGTTTTGCTGTCCAATCACTTTTGCATTGTCTTCCTGTAATTTCAATCTCCGTGTTTCAATGTCAGTCAGCGAGAAAAGCCCGTTTTTGTACCCGGCTTCATAACGTTCCAATCGTACTTTCGTTGTTTCATAAAACTTCTGCACTGCGAGAAGGTCAGCGCTGTCTATTCTCACATAGTTTTGCGCCTGCTTCACTTTATTCTCTGCCGCGCTTAATTGAAAACGCAGGCCATTAGTCATAGCCCTGATTTGCGAGTTGGTAGCGTCCATTTTTTGCGAAGCGGCCATTTCGCTCCCACGTTTTGCATCCAGCTGTTCATTCAAGCGTGTAGGTAACTCCGGGTCAAAGTAAGACTGCGTTGTTTCTGAAATAACCAAAATAGTATCGCCTTTTTTAACCTCCTGACCCTCACGGACTGCCCAGTGTTCTATACGTCCGCCAATCTGGTTTTGTACAGTCTGGGGCCTGTCTTCCGGCCTCAATGCCGTTACAGTACCTCGTCCCGGGATGGTTTGTCGCCATGGAAGCAATAACAATATGATAAAAAGGAATAGTACAATTAGCATAATCTTTCCCAAAACCCTTGGTCCTTTTGCTACCAGGATCTTATTGTTACATTGAACAGCAAGCTCCTCCCAGTTTTTAATCTGCGCTAAATTCTTACTCGTCTTAGCCATGTGTAGTATCTCCTTCCTCCAGTTCCAGATCAGTTACAACAGCCAGTTTTTCGCTTGCAGTAACCATGTCAAATACGGTATTTAAATTAGTCATCAGTTTCTCTATCGCATAGCTTATTTGTACAATAATCACTTCTGCGGCAACAAATTGTCCGAACGTCATTTCTCGTTCAACTACAAAATAAGATCCCATGAGCAGCAGCGATCCCATTAATATCGTTCGCATAGCCACGGCACTAATGAAGAATCTTTTCAGCACGTTAAAGTGATCATTGCGCGCATTTATATAATTAGCGGTAATTTCATCAGTGCGTGTAATCACTTCTTTACGCTTAGCATCACTGTGACGATAGGTAACGAGGTCACCCGCTACGTTTTCGAGGTAAGCTACAACTTCGTATTTGTATTCAGATTCGTCGATGCTCGTTTCAACACCTCGTCTGTAATATAATACCAGTATTAGAACAATCACAAGGAGCACAAAAATACCAAACGCCATAAATACCGGATGATAGAAGGATAGCAGGATCACACTGAAAAATATCAGTACCGCTGCGGCTACAATATCAACTAATAATTTTGTGAGGCCTTTTTGTATGGTGAGGATATCAAAAAAACGGTTAACCAGTTCTGCAGGATTTTCGCCTTCCAGTGCTTCTTTTTTTATTCTGGGTAAACGAAATGCAAACTCCAAAGCGGCTTTGGCAAATATCTTTTGTTCTATCACCTCAACCAAAGTAAGCTGACCAATCAGCAGTAACCCTCCGATGACGATACCAATCAGGATAACCGCGATTAAGATATATGTTGAACTATACATTGCTCCGTTAGACAGTAAGTTAAAAACAGCACTGGTACCAAGTGGAAGGGTTAACCCGATTAATCCACTGAGCATAGCATAGATATAAATATAGTTTATAGTAGAGCGTTCGTAATACAATATACGTACGAGCCTTTGCCAGGGCGTGGGAGCACCAGCAGCGTGATTCTTTTTCATTTTTTTATATATGGAATTAACAGCTTATTCTGCAAGTCCCGCTGCATAATAATGCATACGGGTTGTGAAACATTCCTTAACGCTCAATCGGTTTACTCAATTGATAGTTAAAAAAGCAATTGAATGATGAATAGTGGGATGATACGAAATGTTATGCGTTATAATCGGGAGGGGGTGTAGGAACCGTTTTTAGCGGGTGGCTACCTATAAGCATCTTGTAGGAGTAAATCCTAACCGGCAAATAATTGATCCATAAAATGTGCACATGATCTGCGTAGGATTCACCACAGCTAAATAATTTTTTATCAGTCTTGTCAAAAGGTGATTCTTTGGCATCTTTCCCTTCTTCTGCATTTTTTTCAATAGCAAGGGGATCTGTGGGTGATGAAAAGCAGGAGATTGAGAACGCGCACATTTTTACCAGCATCGTACTGAGCAGTACGATACCAAAAACGTTCTTCAAAAGTTTATTCCTTAATAATTTCATCATTAGATGCCGCGAATATAGTCAATAAATCTTTTTTGCCCCATGTGTTTCAACATAGAAATGCAATTTGTAATACTTAAAATACCTATTCTGCCAGATGTTTCCTTTAAGGCGGCGCAATCACTTAATTTTTGGGTTATTCTTTGGTATGAGGAATTTTCTTACTGGTGCAAATGCCATTTCATCCAGAATAATTTTGGAAAACTGGAGTTGCGGTATGAATAAATGAATTCAATCAAATCAGATGTTATCTTTATATCGAACAGAATATAAACTTAAATAATGCTATCAAAAATAGGACTATACATTTGGGTTATCATTCCGGCAGTAGTTTTACTAAGCGATTGCAATTTTTTTAATTCCGAAGAAGGAGCAATAACGTCTGTAGCTGCTGCAGAAATCGGAACAAAGACGGACAATGAAGATGCAATCGATTCTGCTAAATATGCCTCTCTAATTATTAGGTATATGGATAGCATCGATAGGCAGGTCAGAAATCTAACTGCAAAAAAGTACGACTTGACAGGAGGTTCCGCAGAAGGGGGCGAGTTAAATGTCTATAGAAGCCAGGCCGGGACGGTTAAATTTGAAGTTTTATATTTTGGGGAAACTGGTAATAAAGAATACAGTCTTTATTTTAAAAAACGTCACCTTGTTGCTGCAATTGAAAAGACAACGATTTATAAAATGCCAATTGGAATACAAAAAACGCAGATAGATAGTGTGGCAAATTATTCTTATATGTTTAAAGATAAAAATGTCATAGCATCAATAAACACTCAGGGTGTACTACAAAAGGGAAAAAATCTCAAAAAATTCACCGAATTTAACGATCTTTTAAAAGAGCTTACGGGACAAATTGATAAAAAGCGCTGATCTCAATATACTTGAGGCTAGAAACCGATCCGATGAATGCCAAAATCGAGACGCTGTTTAGAACAGCTGTATTATTTGCTATTCCTCCTGCCTCAATTATTCACGCCACATTGGAACCGACTATAATGGGCTTCATTGAAAAAAACAATGAACTACGTTTGGAGGTCCAGAAACTTCAGGATGAAATAATAGCTTTACAAGAAAAGGTTATCAATTTATATAACGGTAACAATAACGAGTAATAGCTTTCATTCATCCCCGTAGCTTATAAGGGAGCTGAAGGGCGAGTTTTGTTAAATAGCCATTCGGGAATAACGGTTCCGAGCAGGGCAGGGGATACAATGTTATTATGCGTTCTGTGTTCAAAGATCCAGAACCGGGTTTTTTGCTGCTCGCTAATCGCCCGGTACAATTGGGCGCTACCAGCAAATGGGTTTTCCGCATCATCACTTCCATGGATTAACCAGATAGGTACACCCCGTAATTCCTGTGTGTTTTCAAACTGCGGAACACTGGCAATCGCCACTGCGGCAGCAAATAAGGATGGCCTTATATTAAGGAGGTCTATTACAGAGGATCCGCCCATCGAATATCCAACAAGATAGATCCTGTTCTCATCAATATTATGATTCTTTTTAAGTGAATCTACCAGGTCAAGGATGGCAAGAAGTGGCGGCTGTGGCTTAGAAGTTGGTATCTGCCTTTGCTGATCGAATGTGTAAGTAGTTGCGCGGGTTGCAAATTGAGGGGCCACAACATAAGCAGGGTATTTAGTCCTGTTGTTCTCATCGAGCCAGATTCTTGCGAGTGGTTCCAGTTGTGATGTATTGTCGGTACCGATCCTACTGGAATTATGAAGGGTAATAATTAGAGGATATTTCTGTGAGGGTTCATTGTTTAGTGGGCTCAATAGACGATAAGGTATTGTTGTGCTGTCTTTGCATAAGAAAGTATTGGCAAGGTAATCATCATAAGGCAATGCGTTCAATGCCCTTTTGATCGCAGTGTTAGTTGCAGTATCGTTCACCAGCCTGATTGTGCTAATTCCGAATTCGGGATATGCGGTTTTGCATGAATATATGTTGAAAAGGAAAGTGAGTACGGCAAAATGGATAGCAATTTGAGTAACCTTGTTCATTGGTATTGGTTTCTAGATTAACGGCTATGGACCTATTATAAGTATAATCATTTTTTTTTGTACAAGGAAATTTTATGATAGGTTCATATCATAAAATTATCTGCCAATGATTATGCTACTAAAAATGCCGCAGGCCCGGTAATTTTTTCATAAGCTTACTATTTGAACTTTTAGTAGCATATGCGATGGGAGCGAACAATTTTTACCCGAAGATACCCTCATGTTTGCACTAGATTCTTTACCTATGATTATGACATTACAAAAAAGATAGGGATAGTGATTTCTTACGATATGGTAAGATTTTTAATAGTGGCATAAGCTAAATTTGTTGTAACAAAAAGGAAACGCAACCATGAGGGTTGATACCCTTTAACATTTAAGAATATCAAAATGGAAAACACAATTTTAGGCCTGCACCACATCACTGCCATTGCTGGCAATGCAAAAACTAACTACGATTTCTATACCCGGATTTTGGGCTTACGCTTGATTAAAAAAACCGTAAACTTCGACGACCCTCAAACCTATCATTTATACTATGGTGACGAAAAAGGTTCGCCAGGAACTATATTAACCTTTTTTCCCTGGGGAAATATTGGCGCTGGAAGAAGAGGAACAAGGCAGGTAACTGAAATAGGTTATAGCGTGCCTGAAGGAAGCCTGGATTTCTGGCAGGCAAGGCTTGAAAATAACAATGTGATATATAATAAACCAGCTGAGAAATTTGGAGAAAAGTACCTGACATTGCTTGATCCTGACGGATTGAAATTCGAATTGACGGTAGCAAAAAACAAAGACAACAGAACACCTTTTCTAACTGCGGAAATTGACGCTAATAATGCTATACTAGGATTTCATCAGGTAACCATTACTACCAATAAAATTGATAAAACAGCTGAAGTGCTGACCAGCATTTTTGGTTATAAATTATTAGAACAACAGGTGAACCGTTCTCGTTTCATTACTGATGCAGTTGAGCAAGCAAACGTCGTTGATTTGGTTGAAGCACCTGGGGAGGCCGCCGGACATGTTGCAGGCGGATCTGTACACCATGTTGCCTTCCGCGTGAAAGATGAAAAAACTTTGATGTTTTTCAGGGATAAAGTGGTGGCAATGGGTTTAAACATCACCGAAAAAATTGACCGTAATTACTTCTACTCATTGTATTTCCGCGAACCAGGAGGTGTATTGTTTGAATTGGCAACAGATAATCCAGGGTTTACCATTGACGAGCCGCTCGAAGAATTGGGTGCCAATCTAAAATTACCAGCACAATATGAAAGTCAGAGAGCGGCAATTGAAAGTGTTTTACCAAACCTGATTTGATATGTATAAACATGCTAAAAATATTGTTACTGCAGGAGTTGCGGTAGCACAAGCCAAAGGCGCACTGATCATGATTCATGGCAGGGGAGCCTCGGCCCAGAGCATGCTTCCCTTGAGCAGTTACCTGGATATGAAAGATATGGCCGTATTTGCACCTCAGGCTACACAGCACAGCTGGTATCCAACAAGTTTTATTGCGCCGGTTGAAGATAATCAGCCTGCTCTTGATTCGGCCCTGCAAGTGATTGCCGAACTGGTGAAGGATGTAGTTGCTGCGGGTATACCGGAGGACAAAATATATTTTCTCGGTTTTTCACAAGGCGCTTGTCTTACACTGGAATACGTAACAAGGAATCCGATGAAATATGCCGGAGTAATAGCCTTTACTGGCGGACTAATTGGAAAGGAGCTGGCACTGGAAAATTACAAGGGCGACTTCAATCAAACTACGGTTTTAATCACAACAAGTGACCCGGATACTCATGTGCCGCTAAAAAGAGTGAAAGAAAGTGCCTTGGTTATGGAAAAAATGAATGCAAGGATGCATGTTGTTGCCTATCCGATGAAACAACACACCATTACAAATGAAGAAATCGAGCTGGCCAACAGTATATTTTTTGGATCGCTGGTCAGTTAACCTTAAACCGGGACGTATGTTAAAATTATTCATTTCTCTGAGGGACAATTTGATAGGTTATTATGTCTCCCTGCACTTTAAAATTTTCTAATACAGGTTCACCCCTAAAAAGGTGAACCTTAAGTATTTTTAGTATCCTGCGGTAAACCGTTGTCTGATATGTTTTGGTGTTTCCAATTCGTCGATGACTACTAAAGCAAGGTCTTCGACCGAAAGTAAACTTCTGTCTTCTTTATTGAAAACAGCGTGGTCAAGGTCGGTGCGGTAATGACCTGTACGGATACCTGAAGTTCCCTGATGCATTTCGAAAGCAGGGCTCACGTACGTCCAATCCAGTTCCTGCTCTTCCTTGATAATATTTAAATAATCTCTTGCAGCAGAAGCCCCCGGGTAAATTGCAGCCGGAAATTCTGGTGTATCCACAGCCTGTATGCCAGGTGCGACCTCTAAACTGCCTGCACCACCAACCACGATGTATCTTTTGATACCTGAAGTTTTAGTTCCCGCTTGTACCGACCTGGAACCTTTGATAAATTCTTCGTAGATATCCGGGTTTCCCCAGCCGGGGTTATATGCACTTATTACGGCATCTGCGCCTGCAACTGTTGTCG
>Ga0247815_10001230_pt1 | contig 19783 bp, 14 predicted proteins | sample UWRJL194509B1_FD_181014 | JGI IMG/M metagenome (GOLD analysis project Ga0247815, IMG submission 181014) | Plant litter microbial communities from Arlington Agricultural Research Station in Wisconsin, United States - UWRJ-L194-509B-1 | ecosystem: Environmental > Terrestrial > Plant litter >...
ATGACGGATAGTATACAGTGATACATTATCATTATAAGTAACATGGAATTTTTTAGACAGGATATTTTTCAGTTCCGGAAAGTTACCAAACTTATCATCTACACAAACAGAGAAGCTTATTGCCGTGTTTTGTATAAGGTGCACTTTTATTTTATATTTATGCAACAGCATAAAGATCTCACTTATATTCTCCTCCATAATAAAAGAGAAATCAAGCGATGATAAAGATATAAGCAACTGGTTTTTTTTAACAATAAAACACGGTGTTTGCGGCTCTAAATCGGCACCCTTGCTCACACATGTACCCGGTAACAGTGGATTTATAAACGATTTTACATACAACGGAATTTCCTTTTTTTGCAGCGGCTGTAATGTTTTAGGGTGAATAACCGTAGCGCCATAAAACGCAAGCTCTATAGCCTCGCGGTACGATATCTGGTTAAGTAATATGGCGTTTTCAAAATAACGCGGGTCGGCATTAAGTACACCGGGAACGTCTTTCCAGATAGTAACATTTTCGGCATTAAGGCAATATGCAAAAATAGCAGCAGTATAATCGCTACCCTCACGGCCTAATGTAGTTGTGAAATTATTATCGTCACTGCCTAAAAATCCCTGAGTAATATTTAGATTCTTTTTCTTAACATTTTTAGATATTGCTTTTTGGGTCGATTCCCAGTCAACAATGGCATCACGATATGTATTATCGGTCTTAATAAATTCGCGCACATCCAGCCAGTAATTCTTTAAGCCTAAATAGTTAAAGTAGTGGCTTACAATAGTGGTAGAAATTATCTCGCCAAGGCTTACCACCTGGTCATACACAAAGTTATAGTTAGGCGATTTGTTGTTTTTAAAGAAGCTTTCAAGATCGGTAAAAATTTTGGTTACTGCCGCAAAAACCGGATTGGCCTCTTCGTCAAACAGTTCCATTAAAATCTGGTTATGGTACTTTCGCACTTCCTGTATAGATGCCTGCAACTCGGGCGACTTATCAAAGTAGTTCTTTATAACCACTTCAAACGCGTTGGTAGTCTTGCCCATGGCACTTATTACTAACAGCACATCTTCGTGGCCTACTTGCTGCAACAGGTTGTAAACGTTTTTTATACCCTCGGCATCTTTTACAGATGCACCCCCAAATTTAAATACTTTCATGAATAACCCTTTATTTCTATTTCTTTAATCAGTGTAATTGCCTCTTTATAAATTAGCTGTAAACGAAGTGATTCCTTCCTCGTTCATTTGCGCTACACGCCAGTTGGTAAATACTGTAGCACCTGTTTTTTCGTAAAAATTAATAGCCGGAGTATTCCAGTCCAGCACTGCCCACTCTACCCTGCGCACCCCTTGTTGTTTCGCAAACTTAAACACCTCTTTGTACAGCAGGCTTCCCGCACCGGTACCGCGCAAGCTCTCTGTAACTATAAGGTCTTCCAGATGGATGGTCCTGCCCTTCCAGGTAGAATACCTGTAATAAAACAGCGCCATACCTATTATTTTACCGTTAATCTCGGCAACAAATGTATTAAATAAGGGGTTACTGCAAAAACCGTCACGTTCAAGGTCTGCCACCGTTAGTACAACGGCATCGGGCTCGTTCTCAAAAACGGCCAGTTCCTTTATCAGTTCCAGCACCGCAGGCATATCCTGTACTATTCCTTTACGAATGATCATAAGCCAAATTTGCACAAAAATACGGTCAAAACCACTTCCAAATAATAATTTATTTTCATATCACAAAAATTTGGATATTTGTGCGTAACCATAACTATAACGAGATTAGCATGGAAGAAAGGAACAAAACCTTAGGGGAATTTATTATTGAGAAGCAGGAAGAATTTAAATATTCTTCGGGAGAGCTGTCAAGGCTTATCAACTCCATCCGCCTGGCGGCAAAAGTAGTAAACTACAAAGTGAACAAAGCAGGCCTTGTAGACATTGTGGGCGCAGTAGGCGAACAGAACATTCAGGGCGAAGACCAGCAAAAACTGGACGTATTTGCAAACGAAACTTTTATTCAGACGCTCATAAACCGTGAGATTGTGTGCGGCATTGCAAGTGAGGAAAACGACGATTTTATTGTTATTAAAGGCAAAGATGAGTGCCACAATAACAAGTATGTTGTATTGATGGATCCGTTGGACGGGTCGAGCAATATAGATGTAAATGTACCCGTGGGTACCATTTTTTCTGTTTACAGGCGTGTTACCCCAATAGGTTCTCCAGTTACTATTGACGATTTTTTACAGCCCGGCATTGCGCAGGTAGCCGCCGGATATGTAATTTATGGCACCAGTACCATGCTGGTGTACACTACCGGGCACGGTGTTAACGGTTTTACGCTAAACCCTGCCATAGGTACTTTTTACCTGAGCCACCCCAACATGCAGTTTCCTAAAGACGGAAACATATACTCTATAAACGAGGGTAACTATGTACATTTTCCGCAGGGTGTAAAAGATTATTTAAAATACTGCCAGCGTGAAGAAGACAACAGGCCGTATACATCGCGTTATATAGGCAGCCTGGTGGCAGATATTCACCGTAATATGATAAAAGGCGGCATTTACCTGTACCCTACAAGCTCTAAAGCACCTAAGGGTAAGCTAAGGTTATTGTATGAATGCAACCCAATGGCTTTTATTGCAGAACAGGCAGGCGGCAGTGCCAGCGACGGTTTTGGCCGTATCATGGAAATTATCCCTACCGAACTGCACGAGCGTGTACCTTTCTTTTGCGGAAGCACCAACATGGTTACAAAAGCAGAAGAGTTTATGGCGAAGTACAGAAGGTAAGAAGCCTTGAAAGTATCAAATAAATTTATGGTAAGCCACAAACCTGCTTTCAGGTTTTGTGGCTTATTTACTTCCCGCCTTGCCTAAAATAATGTAATAATATAGTATCATTCCTGATTTCCATCAGGCCGTGCAGGTATCTGTTTCTTGTAGCAAATTTAATTGTTTTGTTACGATATAAGTTGCGGTACTGGTTCGTGTATCTTTTTGTATATAAGTTACCAATATTTGCCACAGGAAGCAATTCTTTGCCTTGTGCCTTTGCAATGTATGTTTTAGAACTATCGCTTACAACAAAACAAATATCATTATTATGTATAAAAGATGGACCTATATAAAATGAATTTTCAATTTCATACGTGATTTTGCGCCTGAAAATATTATTTAAACCTTCGTTTTTATAGGAATGCTTACGGCTATAAAAAGCTCCTGCTTTATTGTTACCAATAAAACTTTTATAAGCACCTTTACCCACATTTTGTAATAATTTAGGGTCTTCAACAATATTAATTTCGCTTGGGCTTATCAAATAATAATCACCTTTAAATTTTTTAATTTCGGGAGGAAGTATACCTGCAATTTCATATTCGATACCCGTCGTTTTATCTTTAAACCATGTAGCTGCACCCCATTCGCCAAAGTCAAGTGAAGTAACATAATAGTCAGCATCCTCAAAAATCACATCATCAGCTTTTATTGTTTCCCATTTCTTCTTCTTTTCATCCAGATAGGAAGAAGAAACAGCATCGAAAGCAGATTTAACAACTATGCTGTCATGACGTACATGCATATCATTCGTACCAAAGTCTGTGTAACCCGGCGTGCCCTCAACTTTTTTTACATTGTAGAGTTTATCTATTATATAAAAACTATTAAAACTGTAATCGTCCGAACTATCTCTGCTATATGACAAGCAGTAATAGTTATCGCCATACTTTAACTCTGGTACGATGTTTTCATTTTGGTTAATAGTTATAGTGTCGGTTATAATTGTAAAGCCGTTTATATTTATGGAAGATCCGGCAGTGTAAGTAGCCTTACCATCGTTATTGCGGCAGGAAATTACAAGTAATACAAGCAGTAAACAATAGTATTTCATATATGTAAATTACTATTACAAAGTACAGTTTTTTATGAACTTTTAATAATCTGCACTTAATAATTGTAAAAACATTTGTACTATGAATTTCTTAATGCATCATCGCTTTTTCCCCGGCTGTTAGCGGTACAAAACCTGCAGCGGTTTTTATAAATACTACAGTTGCAAGTGCCCCGATAAGTGCCATACCTACACCCACAAGGTTAGGGGCGGCATAGCTATACCCATAAACAATGGGCAAACCGCCCAGGAATGCACCTAAGGCATTACCTATATTAAAACTGGCCTGTATGGCTGCCGAAGCGATCATCTCGGCTCCCTTGGCTGTTTGTATCATCATCATTTGTACAGGGGCAACAAGCGCAAAAGCCGTAAACCCTGTAAGGAATACTAATGTTAAAGACAAATACTGGTTAGCCGATAAAAAGTATACCCCGGTTAATATTGCCCCCATACCTATAAGTACTGCAAAAACGGTATGTGCCGGAGAAAATTTATCGGCAAGGCGGGCACCCACAAGGTTGCCTGCTACCATACCCACCCCGGCAAGCATTAATATATAAGGTACATTCTCTGCGTCAAAACCGGAGATATCTGTAAGTAACGGTGCAATGTAGCTTATCCAGCAAAAGAGGCCACCGCAACCTATAGCTGTTATAAACATAACCAGCCATGCCTGCGGTTTACTAAAAAAGGTAAGCTGTGTTTTTATGTTAGTGGTTTTTCCGGTTTCTATTTTAGGCAGGTAGGCTATTAAAGATATAAATGTTATGAGCCCGATAATGGCTATAATAACAAAAGTGTAACGCCAGCTAAAATTATGGCCTATGTAAGTACCCAACGGTACGCCAACCACATTTGCTACCGTTAGCCCGCTAAACATTACGGCCACACTTTGCGCTTCTTTCCCCTTAACGGCAAGCCGGCTTGCTACCACAGCACCCACACCAAAAAATGCCCCATGCGGCAATCCCGATAAAAATCGGCTCACTAATAACAGTTTGTATCCCGGTGCAATTATAGACAATGCATTAAAAACGGTAAGCATTGCGGCCATAGCCAGCAGCATTTTTTTGGGCGGATAGTTGCGCCCTGCAATAACCAGCAGTGGTGCACCTACTACTACCCCTATGGCGTATGCCGATATAAGGTGCCCGGCAGTAGGGATAGATATTTTAAGGTCTTGTGCAATATCGGGCAGGAGGCCCATCATCACAAATTCGGTTATACCAATGGTAAGGCCACCCAGTGCGAGCGGCAGTAAGCTTAGTTTCATAATTAAAGTGTTCTAAAGGGGATTAGAACGTGCAAATTTACTATACAGAACCCTAAAAAACTTGTATATTTATGATACTTAATTGTAACTTTGCTTCATGAAGAAACTTAATCAGTTCGACACACTTGTAATAGATGAGTTTGAGGAGGAAAAATTTCACCTGCCCGTGCACAGCCATACTTATTATGAGTTAATTTATATTATAAAAGGTAGCGGCATCCATCATCTTAATAAGAACCTCATCCCCTATTGCGAAGGCGACCTGTTTGCCATTTCACCCGATGATGAGCATTACTTTGATATTCATGACAGTACCCGTTTTGTGTTTATTAAGTTTACCGACAGTTATTTTAGCCTGAATAAGAACCTGGCTACCGATGATATGCTGTACAACACACCGGAACAATTTATGCGTGAAAAATTGCTAAAGGAAACCGTCCTGAAACTCGACGAGCCCTGCCGCACCATTTTGCACAACACCGTGCGCAATATTACGGCATATAACTCCCGTAAAGATGTGTCGGTTTCCCCCATAGTATTTTACCAGGTGCTATCTATTTTTGGGCTCATCCGTGAGGCTATGAAAACTATGGAGTTGCCTGCCAAGGGTTATGCGCCCGATAATAAACAGGTAATTGCTTACATTCACCAGCATATTTATTGTCCTAACAAGGTTCAGGTTAAAGCTATTGCCGCCCATTTTAATATTGCTCAAAGTTATTTTAGTGCTTGGTTTAAGCGTAACTTCGAAATTACCTACCGCGACTACATTAACAACCTGCGCACCCAACTGATAGAAAAACGTATTGCGGGCAAGCGAATGCCCATTAAGCAAATTGCCCACGAGTTTGGATTTACCGATGAAAGCCACCTTTCTAACTATTTTAAAAAAAGAACGAATACAAAACCAAGTGCGTATGGGAAGTAGTTTGATTTCAGATTTCAGAATATAGATTTTAGATTTAACTACACTCCTGCCGGATTACTTTGATGCGTTATTCTCAATATTTACACACGTAAAATTCTATCTGAATTCTAAAATCTTAAATTATCAGGTAATCCAATCTGAAATCCCCTACCCCAGCTTCACTTCACCGGCAGGGGTAAAAATCTTATCGGTACCGGCAATGCGGCGGCGAATAACAATACGGTCACATACCCATTCATTTTGGTATTCAAAGGGAGTAAAGTCTTCTATTTTTTCTAAGTCGGTAACCAGTATATTACGCGCAATGGTAATATGCGGAACCATACTTAACTTCTTAGGCTTGTCTGTAGATGGTTTATCAATAATGCTGGTTTGGCGGTTAACAACTTTTGGGGCGCGTTTCTTTTTTGGGTTTTTAATTGCTGAAGCAAGCTCATCTACAGGAAACGGATTTTCTAATTTAAGGTAGAAAGTGCGCTCTGTAGTGCCACTATTGAAAGTGTCATGGCCGGAAACCTTAATAGTAAATTTTGTAAAACCGGAAACCGCTTTTTTAATCAGGCCTTTTACATCGGTAGATTCAAAAGCTTCCATTTTTAGCAGCGTAATGTGTGCTATAGATTTACGGTCACGCTCGGCAATACCTATAAGTTCGTGCAGTTGTTGCTTAAGGTTGTCTACATCTTCCTTTATAGCATCGCTTGGCGAAAGCAGTATATGGTATTCATACAGCGTTTCGGGAAATAAGCTAAACTGGTCCGGATTCTTTTTGGGCATTGATTAATGTTGTTGTACAAAAATACAGTTTCTTTTGTAATTTAGTGCTTTCCCTTAACCTGAAACATGAAAACTGAAACAAAAACCACCGACGTACCCGTTAAGGTCCTTGCCCGTAAAGACGAAATTTCGGCCAACTTTGTACACCTTGCAGAGCAGCACCTTACCGACCTGATGAACGGCACCGCTACAAAACGATTTCATGCCAGCGATTTTGCTTCAAAACTTTTTATACATCCGCGGCACCTTACAACCACGTTGCGGCTTGCTATTAATACATCGGTATGCGATTATATGGAGGAGCGCATTCTTGCCGAAGCCCAAAAGCTGCTTAAGGAAACGACGCTTTCTATTGCCGAGATCGGCCAGCGCTTTGCCTATGATGAGCCTACTAATTTTACTAAATTTTTTAAAAGCATGGCAGGTGTAACGCCTTTGCAATACAGAAAGAGTTCTTAGTTGGCAGTGATCAGCGATTGTCTCAGTTTGTAGTCAGGAAAATTTTACAACATAGATACATAGGCTTTAGTGTGCAACAAGGCACCATAGTTCCGATTTGCGAAAATATAGGTTTGTTAACCAGCATTATCTATGTATGCTATCCTAAGCATAGCTCTTAACTTTATAACATTCTGCGCCTATATCTATATGTGGTAAAAAGATAAAACTAAATACTGAAGAGTACACCATTTTTAGCCCTTTGCCCTGCCGTAACTTTGTAGTATAAAATTTAATAGCAACAATAATACATACAAAAATGGCACAATCTAAAATTGCACTTGTAACCGGCGGCAGCCGCGGACTTGGAAAAAATATGGCTTTGGCAATTGCCAAAAAAGGGCTTGATGTTATAATTACTTACAACAGCCAAAAGGGAGAAGCCGATACTGTGGTTTCGGAAGTTGAGGCACTGGGACAAAAGGCCGCTGCATTACAGCTTAATGTAGGCGAAGCTGCCAGCTTTGACGCTTTTTATGCCGAAGTCAGCAAAACGCTTACTACTATTTTTAGCACAGATAAAATTGATTATCTGGTTAATAACGCAGGCATTGGTGTTCATGCATCGTTTGCCGAAACTAATGAGGCAGATTTTGATGCCCTTGTAAATATACAATTTAAAGGCCCGTTCTTTCTTACGCAAAAAGCATTGCCGGTTTTAAATGATGGTGGTGGCATTATAAATATATCTACGGGACTGGCCCGTTTCTCGTCGCCCGGATATGCGGCTTACGCCTCAATGAAAGGTGGTATGGAAACGCTTACAAAATATCAGGCTAAAGAACTGGGTTCACGCGGCATTAATGTAAATATCGTGGCTCCCGGAGCCATAGAGACGGATTTTGGTGGTGGCATGGTGCGCGACAATGAGCAGGTAAACGCTTTTCTTGCATCGCAAACTGCCCTGGGCCGTGTAGGATTGCCTGATGATATAGGCGGAGTGGTTGCCTTTTTGTGTACCGATGATGCACGATGGATAACCGCACAGCGCATAGAAGTTTCGGGCGGTATGTTCTTATAAGATTAATGAAACGGGCTTAGGCCCGTTTTTTATGCTTCTAATTTTAACCTTGTTTATAATAGTGTGAGCGGTATGTTTTTTATATTTATACCCTCATGAACGAGCCTTATAAATCATATACTGTAGAAGAAGCAAAGCGCAAACTGGAGCACTATTGTGTGTACCAGGACCGCTGCCATGAAGAAGTACAGCAAAAACTAAAGAGCCTTAACATGATACCCCAGGCTGCAGATGCTATTATTGTACATCTTATTGAACACAATTTTTTAAACGAAGAGCGTTTTGCCTGCAGTTTTGCCCGTGGTAAATTCAGGATTAAGCATTATGGCAAGAGGCGTATTGTTAACGAACTTAAAATGCGGGGCATATCTAAATACAATATAGATAAAGCATTAAAAGAAATAAGCGAGGATGAATATATTGATACCTTTAATGCCCTTGCCGAAAAACAATGGAACAGCACAACCGGCAGTAGCATTTTAAATAAAAAGAAAAAGGTTGTTGATTATTTATTACGAAAAGGCTTTGAAAGCAACATTATATACGACAAGATTAACTCCTTAGGGTAGTTTGGATATTAATTTTTTAGATATTTCGTAATTCATAAAATTTTGTTAATTTGGCTGTTGGATATATTCAAATGTGAATATAGAAAAGACAGAATGCCAATGCACTACAAATTTTATCTTACCCTTTTATTACTTACCACGTTAGGCTTTGCACAAAAGCCCGACTATGATTTTGTTAAAGCCGAAAGAGACTGCCGTAAACTAATTTATTCTAACCCCGACAGTGCCATTGTGGTCATTAAAAGAACACTTGCACAGCGCGGCGACCTGCACGATACTGTATATGGCAATACATATGCACTATATGGTATGTATTATAACATGAAAGGCAAGCCAGATTCTACCATTCATTACCTAAAAAAATCGCTTACCTACCTCGATAAATATCCCCGCAATAAAACCAGGAGCCTTATTAACCTGTCTATGGGTTACAGGGCAAAAGCCGATTATAAGGCAGCCATAGCCTGCCTTAACGAAAATATTGCCATAAACACGAAAGAGAAAAACGATGTGGGCGTTGCTATTGCCTACAGCGAACTGGCAAGCAATTATAACCTTATGATGGATTTTACCACATCATTAGATTATTTACTTAAAGCCCAGGCAATTTTTAAAAATAACCCGAAAGGAGCAAAACAGCGGCCTGCCGTAACCCAGAAACTGGCCAATACCTACCTGGTCATGAATAATTTTAGGTTTGCTATAGACCTGTACCGCGAAAGCCTCATATCCTTTAAAGAAATTGGCCAGCTTAAAAATTACTACCTCACACAGGTTAACCTTGCCGAGGCGCTTATACATGTAAATGACTTTAACGGCGCAAAAAAAGCGCTAACTGAAGCTGTTACGGGTCTGGAGAAATTTGGCGATAAAGAAATGCTGGGCATTTGTTATTCTAAAATAGGCAACCTTGAGTTTAACCAAAAAAACACAGCCAAAGCCATAGCCGCTTATCAAACTGCATTAAACAACCTTATACCCATACGCTCTAACCGCGCCATACGTATTGCGGGCGAATATATAGACCTGCTTAATAAAGAGGGTAACTATACAAAATCGTTACAGATAGTTAAAGCCGTAGATAAGATAAATGTATTTAACATTGCTAACCGCGAAGACCAGTCTATATATAAAAATGCTGTGGCAGATGCTTATGATGGTACCCACAATGATAAGGAAGCCCTTGCAGCATACAAGAATACTATAGATATTATGGATTCGTTATCGGCAGATGACCGAAAGATCGCAATTAGGGATGTGCAGGCAAAATTTCAGACAGAGCTACAGCGTGAAAAAAACCTGGCACTGGAAGCCAACAATAAAGCACTTAAAAACAGCATAAAGGCAGATGAAGACCGCGAGTTTATGTACCGCATTGCACGATTTACGGTTCTTTTAATTATACTGCTCATAACGCGGGGCTTTTGGCTAAAAAACCGTTTACAAAAAGAATTGCTAAAAACGGTGGAGGCAGAGAAAATAATGCTGGAGCAACGCCACATGCATGAGCAGGAACTTAGCAATGCACAGCGCGAAACTATTAAAGAAAAGCAACGGGAGCTTACATCTACGGCACTGCGCATGGCGAGTTACCAGGATGCCGTAAATGAAATTATAGAAAAGTGCGACTCTAACTCGTTATCTAAAATACCCGATGTAAAAAAAGAGCTGCTGCAACTGGTGCGTCAACAGGATTACTGGAAACAGTTTGAAACCCGTTTTAACAACCTTCACCCGGAGTTTGGCACATCGCTTACCAATAAATTCTCTAAGCTTACAAAGAATGATATCGAGTTTTGCTCCCTGTTAAAACTCAACCTTAGTAATAAAGAGATAGCCTCGCTCCTGCAAATATCTCACGAAAGTGCCATTACCAAAAAGTACAGGATAAAGAAAAAAATGGAAATTAATGATGATGATGCTTTCGAAAAACTTTTAATGGAAATATAATTGCCTCCAATAACATTACACAGCCCCAACCCATAAAATGAGTTGGGGTTTTTTACTAAAAACATTTTTACTTGTGTATACATGCAAGTTAAAAAACTTTTATCTCAATTCTGCAAACTATTAAACCCGATGAAACACACACCAAAACATTTGTTAACCTCATTTAACATTTGAGGTTGTATATAACGGCTTAGTTATCTAAAATATGTATAACAAAATATAGACAAAATTATAATATACTTAATATCAACATTTTGTAATTTAAAAAATATTAATTTGTCTATATTTTGTCTATTAAAAAAATGTTAAAATAGCTGATCTATTCTGTAACTTTGTACCGTTATCTAAGAGCAGATGTACGTTAAACGATTTTTATTAACCGTTCGTCGATAAAAGTCAACAGCCCGTCGTTAGTTAAACAACCCCTAACGAATAATTGTAAGCTAAGCTGTATGCACAGCGTACATTTGTATCAGAAAACGAATAAGTATTTAAATTATAGTTCTCAACATTACTAAGCATCCATTACTAAAAACACTAAAACACAAAGTTAAATTATGTATCTAATTAAGAAATCTCCGTAAAACATAACAGCGCCCCCAAGCCACTAATGCTGTTTTAATATAAAAACCGGGCCCCCAGTTTTTATATTTTTTTAATCAAAAGTGAATTTCATCGATTAAATCATGATTTTCAACGAATAAAATCAACTACAACGTAATAGTTAATAACTTTTTCAAAATAGTTGAAATTAATAAAATTTAACAAATATTTCTTAGAGGGAAAGCAGTACATTTGCCCCCGCAACTAAAAAAAGTTATGCCCCCATAACTATCTAAAATTTAACTATTTACTAAAATGAAAAACGCAGTATTACTACTATTGCTATTGCCTTTCTTTGGCTTTTCTCAAACAACAATTGTTCGCTGGAGAGGTTTCCAGTCATCTGCAAATGCTACAATTTACAACACAGATGCAACAAGTGCAGCCTTTACTACAGCTGGCATAAACGTTAACAACGACGGATGGAACGGGATACAAACAAGTAACTGGTCTACAGGAGCTTCGTTAGACGAAAACAAATACATGCAATTTACAGTTGCCCCAGTAAGCGGTAAACAAATTACCTTAGGTAATTTTAACTACCAGTATCAGGCTAACAGCGATGGCGCAAGAAAAATTACAATAAAATATTCATTCAGTCAGGATTTCAGCAACCCTGTTACAATCCTTGACGGTGAAACTCCTGCCTTTGGAAATTACACAGACAAATCTGTATCATTTAATGGCGCAGTAGTGCCTAATGGCAAAACAGTATATGTACGTTTATATGGCTACCAGCACTATAACATTTACTATGCAGGTGCCGATTTTAGATTTGCCAGTGTTAACAGCAATGGAGGCTATAACCAGGGTTATGGCGAAGGTATTGCCATTACAGGAACAATTGCAAATGCTCCTGCAGCAGTAATGACAGCTAATAATGACAGCTATACTGTTAACTTAAATACAGCCACACCTCTTACAGTATTATCTAACGATGATAGTATAGCCGGTGTAACAAGCCTAACAACTACAAACCCTGCACACGGTACACTTATAGTAAACCCAAACAGGACCATAACATACACCCCTGCTGCAAATTATGCCGGTACAGACAGCTTTACTTACACTATTGCAAACGGCACTAACCCTAACTCTACCGCTACAGTATCGTTAACCGTAAGGGCTGTTGCCCCTACAGGAATGCTTAATGGCACCTACCTTGTGGGTACTAATGGCCACTTTACAACTTTAACATCTGCAGTTACTTATTTAAATACTAACGGCATATCTGGCCCTGTAAATTTTTTACTTACAAATGCTTCTTACAGCACTAACGAAAGTTTCCCACTTACCATTAATACTATAGCAAGCGCTTCGGCCACAAACACTGTAACATTTAAACCATATACAGGTGTTTCTCCGGTAATTACTGCTACTAACGTAAACAATTACACTGGTATACCTGCAATATTTTACTTAAACGGTGCTGATTACGTTACTTTTGATGGCAGCAACACCGCTAACGGCACAACTAAAAACCTTACCCTTGACAACCAGGATTATATAGATTACATACAAAGAAGTGTGTTTTGGGTAGCAAGCAACGGTACAAACGGCGCTACACACATTACAGTAAAAAACTGTAACATTAAACAAAGCGTGAGGAACCAGGGAGGTAAATTCTCTGTAGGTGTTTACTCTGGCAGCAATGGCACAGGCGATAACAACACAATGTCTGTAGCTGCAGCAGGCGCAAACAACAGCGACCTTACAGTTACTAACAACGACTTTATGAGCGTTAAGCAAGGTGTTTATATAAACGGTGGCGCTACACTTACTACAAATGTAACAGTAACTAAAAATGACCTTGGTGCTACAACAAATGCAGAAACTATTATATGTCCTGCTACTTTTGTTAACGTAAATGGTTTTGAATATAATGACAACCTTGTAAATAACCTTTACAGAAGTACTGATGATGGCAACCTTGTATCTGCAGGTATCTATGTTACAGGAGCTTCTAAAAATGGATCTATTTTAAGAAATGTACTTAAAGACCTTACAAAAACAACTACTAATAACCAGATATTTGGCGGTATAGTACTTGCCTCTACAGATTTTAATGCTAACATACTTGTTGCAAACAACTTTATACTTAATGTATCGGCAGATGGCAACGGTGGCGGATACTTAAACGGTTACGGTATTGTTGTAGACAATGGCGGTAAATACAAAATATACAATAACACTGTGTCTCTTAACACTAACCAGGCGCATGGTGGTTTCTCTGCAGCGTTTTATGTAAATACACCTGCACGCAGCCTGGATGTAAGAAACAACATATTTGCTAACAACCAAACGAGCACAGCTACAAGAAGGTCTGCAATAGTGGTTAACAACACCGTAGGTAACATAAGCGCAGTATTCACAAACCTTGATAATAACGATTACTACAGTAAAGACAGGCTTGGCTACATAACAAATATAAACACTGCAGGCCAGATAGACTGGGCTGGTAACGGTGTACCTGGTGCTTATGAGGACAACGCAGATTACACTTATACATTACAACAATGGCAAGGTGTTACGCTAAGAGATGCACACTCTGTAAGTGTTAACCCTGTGTTCGTCTCTTCATCAGATCTTCACATTAACACTAACGCAGCAAACACAGGTATTGCAGATGGTGGTGTAGCACTAACAGAAGTTACAAGAGATATAGACAACCAGTTAAGAAACGCAACTCCGGATATGGGTGCAGACGAATTTGGCCCATCTACAGCGATGCCTACAGCCGGCGATGCAACAGGTATATACTGCGACGGTGCAACAACATGGAACGGTACAGCATGGAGCAACGGTAACCCTGATGCTACTAAAGACGTAATATTTAATGCTGACTTTACACAAAATGGCGGTAACTTTTATGCTTGCTCTATATATGTACTTGCAGGTAAAAATGTTAACTTTACTAACAACTCTAACACTATAGTTACACACACTGTAAACGTTGCAACCACAGGATCGCTTACTTTTGAAAGCAGCTCTAACCTTTTACAACTTACAGATGATGCTAACACTGGTACAGTAACTGTAAAAAGAAACGGTTCTAACCTTAAAAAACTGGATTACACAATGTGGTCTGCACCGGTTCTTGATAAAAGGGCTACAGGTTACCAAACGCTACAGTCGTTCTCTCCAGAAACAGTTGCAACACGTTTTTATGAGTACAGCCCTGCTACAAGCTACTATATGACGCTTCCTGCAGAAACTACTAAATTTACATTAGGAAAAGGTATCCTTATCCGTATGCCAAATACAGACCCTGCACCAGGCTACAATGAAGGTACTGCACGCTTAATATTTAAAGGAGCATTTACAGGAACACCTAACAACGGTACTCTTAGTGTACCAGTAGATAATTCAGGAAGAGGATTTAACGCAGTAGGTAACCCTTACCCATCTCCTATAAGTGTAAAAGCTTTTATAAACGAAAATCTTAATGTTATAGATGGTACAATATGGATATGGAGAAAAACTAACGACCAGACGGTTTCTTCATACTCTACAGTAAACTTAACAGGATACTGCGCTAACGTAGCAAGGGGCGGTAGTAATAATGACGGTAATAACCTTATTGAAGACCCTTACGCAATAGACCCTAACGGTAGCCTTAATACAGCACAGGGATTCATTGTAAAAGCAAAAAGCAATGGTAGCATTACTTATAAAAACAGCATGCGTTTACAAACACATTCTAACGCATTCTTCAGGACAGCGGCTACGCAGGCAACTACAGAGCGTTTATGGATAAATGTTTCTAACAATGCAGGAGAATTCTCTCAGTCGCTTATAGGTTACAACGAGGATACAACATTAGGTTATGATAATGGTTATGATGGCAAAGCTCTTATAAACGGTAACTTAAACCTTTATACAGTAGTAGAAACAGCTAACGATACTTTAAACCTAACAATACAGGCACGCGGTGCATTTGCTAATACAGACAGAGTTAAATTAGGTTACACAGCAGAAGTTGCCGGATCTTTTACACTATCTTTAGATCACGCAGACGGAAGGTTCTCTGAAGGCCAGGAAATCTATATTATAGATAATATTACAGGAATAACTCATAATATTACTGATGCAGCATTTACTTTTACATCAGAAATTGGTACCTTTAACGACCGCTTTACAGTAGTTTACGCACCCGATGGAGCACTTGGCACAGAAACACCGGTATTGCAAACTAAAGAAGTTATAGTTTACAAAAGCGGCAAGCAGGTTAAAATAGAAGCTCCGGCAGATATTAATACTGTAACTGTTTATGACATGCTTGGAAAAACATTATTCCAAAAAAGTAATATAGATGGCATAAGCTTTGCTACTACCGATATTAATGCAACAGCACAGGTAGTAATAGTTCAAATAACTTTAGATAACCAACAGGTTATATCTAAAAAAATAATAATGAATTAATTACGTAGTAATACAGTCTTATAAAGCCCCGTAAACAGTAACATCGGGGTTTTATAAAGACACAAAGCATAACAACCCAGCAACGGGTAACCGCAATTATAGCGCGTAGTAAACGTTATAATTTTTAGTAATTTTTTAGTTGGATGCACGGCCCCGGGTTGCTCCGGGGCTATTTTTAAAAAGCCCTCTAACACCACAAACCGGTAACACTTTATATTATATATATTGTATTGAAGAGAATATAACGCGTAGTAAACGTTATATGTTTTAGTAATTTTTTAGTTGGATGCACGGCACCGGATGATTAGTAACATCCGGTGCTATTTTTTTAGGGCAATAGCTAAATTACGATTACTGCTTATAATTTGGTATGCTGTACTATTTACTTATTAAAACACTAACGGCATTGCCTCCAAAGCCTACAGCATTAACCAGTATTTTACGCAGCGGCCTGCCGGATGGTTGTGGTAAAAACGGCGATGGTATAAAATAATCGTGCTGCAGCATAAGTATTGCTAACTCCAGGCTAAGAAGGCCGGATGCTCCAAAGGTATGCCCTATCTTCCATTTGTTTGTAGTAAGCATCGGCACATTGCTCCCAAATATTTTCTGGATGGCATTATATTCAGAAAGGTCGCCTTTAATGGTGCCGGGTGCATGCATTACAATAGCATCAACATCAGCTAAATTGGTATCCTGCAATGCCATGAGCATTGATTTTTGCATGCAATCAGCGTCGGCAGATATCGATACGCTGTGCTGCAATACCTCTGTAGCGTAGCCTATCCCTTCTATGTAGGCAAGGGCATCGGGCAAATGCCCAACCTGCAAACAAGCCATCGCAGCCCCTTCGCCCAAGACCATACTGTTCATACTTTTTTTAAGGTCTAAAGCCCGGCATGGATATTCATCATCAGTAGACGAGTATATTTTCATGGCCTGCATCTGGGCAATGGTAAAAGGCGTTAAAGGTGCCTCGCTGCCTCCCACCAAAAATTTATCTGACATACCTGCCCGTAGCCACGCTACACCATTTAACAAAGCATGAAGCGCGGTGGAGCACGTAATGGAATGTGATATATCTGGTCCGCCACTTTTAAGGTCCTGTGCCACCCAGGATGATATATTGCCCAGTGTAGTCGCCGGAGATGCCTGCACCGCAGTTTTGCCGGTTTCTAAAAACTCTGTAAAATGTTTTTCAAAAATATCTGTCGCACCACGCGACGAGCCTATATTAACCCCAAAAATATCATACTGCCCCCAGCCTGCTTTTTGTACTGCCTGCCTTGAGGCAAGTAATGCATACAGCACAGAATTGTCGAGGTGTTTGTAATTGGCGTTAGATGCTTTTAAGGCTTCAGACTCTAATAATAAAGCTTTTGAAAGCGAAGCCGTGGGAACAATTTTGCCCCCTATAGTTGTAGAATGTATTAATGATCTATTGCTAAGATAGTTTTCCCAAACGCTATCTGGGTTGTTGCCCAATGGCGAAAAAGATGCAAGGGATATAATGGAAACCGGTGTTGCCAAAGTAATATTATTTTATGCAAAAATACGGCAAACATAAAAAAACCGGCTTCACAAGCAACATTAATTATACATCTCTGTATTATAGTGGCTTTTTTATAATCTGCTTAAGAGAGTTTTATAATTTAAAGGGATAACTTTACTATAAATACTATTAAAAATGAATAACTTAGTTGTACAACTGCGCGTTAATAGCAAACTTGACAGTACCAATGATAATTACAGCCGTGATTTAAAAATTGTTCGGTCACTATTAGACAAGATACACCTTAACGTGGTAGATCTTATTAAATATGAGTACGAAAGCAGCCTTGACCTTAACGATGGCGAGCACAACAGCCGGCCTGCACTTTATAATGATGAAACCATAGTATATGTTCGCCTTGCTGTAGAGCCCGAAAACGAAACTTTCTTTCAGGATGATGGCCACAACCTGTTAAAGTATATTGGCGATGCGTTAGATTTCAGGCCATCGCGGGTATTAAATTATACCGAAAGGCTTGATAGTGGCTTTACAGAAACTACAATACAAATTACTATAGGTGAAGTTATAGACGGTATAGCCCACAATAAATAATTTACAGGTTTAATAAAGTTTCCCTGAAAGTATCGGCATAATCAGCAATTACATTCTGGTCAAAATATGGCTCGTTTTCAATCCTGCCTATCATTGCCAGGCCGGTCTTTTTAAGGATTATACTTTCTGAGGCTATATTTTCATTACCGTTAAAAATAATCCCGGCAATAGTAGTCCCTCTGTGCTTTAACGCTTCTACCGTTAACAGCGTATGGTTAATGCTGCCCAGGTAATGGCGCGACACTACAATCACCTTATAATCAGGCTTAATCAGGTCGGCAATAGTGTCGTTATCATTTAGCGGAACATAAATTCCCCCCGCACCCTCTATAACAAGGTGGTTGGCTGTTTGTGGTTCCTTAATCTCGCTCAGGTCAACTATTACATTATCCAACTCTGCTGCAAGGTGCGGGCTTGCTGGTGTTTTAAAAGCATAAATATTAGGATGAATTACCGTTGTAGCGTTTGACAAATATCTCTTAATCTTATGGCTATCAGAATCTTCAAGATCGCCGGCCTGTATGGGTTTCCAGTAATCAGCCTCAAGAGACTGCGTTACAATTGCAGCGGCAATGGTCTTGCCTACATCGGTACCTATGCCGGTAATAAATAATTTCATGGTATTATAATTTTAGCCAAAACAATGTGGCTATGGATTGCAAATTTAGGTATAGTTTATCAACCATGTTATTATGTTCTTAATGCAATATCTAAACACCTGAACATCGCTCAACAATTTTAATATAATATTACCACAATCGGCATTTGTAATTACTAATTTTGGTTAGAAGCATCATAATTTAACATGTTTTTACTTATATGGAAACGCTAAAAGTGCCTAACTACATAAAAACGGTTTTTATAGCCCTGCTCATTATTATCATTGTATTTTTTATGATAATAGCAAAAGCCATATTAGTACCGCTGCTTATATCGGGCTATATAGCCATGCTGCTAACGTCGTCTTGCAACAGGTTGGAACGCCGAAAAATTCCCCGATCTATAAGCGCAGCCATTTGCCTTATCCTTTTTATTACAATTATTGGCGGGATATTTTTTCTTATATACCTTCAGCTTCGCGGCTTTATGCACGACCTTGGCGGCGACCTTACCACAAAGCTAAACTCGTTTGTAATACTTGCCAACAAATGGTGTATGGAAACCTTTGGGTTTGACCTGGGTATGCCAAATGGTTTCGAATTTAAAAAAGCGGTTGATATGGTAAAACCGGTAGACGGCACTGCAACCCAGTTGTTTGTTAACATGCTCAATACACTATCTAACGTTATTTTACTACCCGTATTTATTTTTTTCCTGCTTATATACCGCGACCACCTTGCCGTTTTTGTAACTAAAGTATTCAGTAAACAGGACAACAACTTCCTTTTAGACAAGCTAACGTCTATTCGCAAAATTGTGCATTCTTATATATTTGGCGCCAGTAAAGTAATGGGCATATTGGCCATAGTTAACACCGCAGTATTGTTTGCGTTAGGCATAAAGCACGCTATATTTTTTGGTGTGGTAGCGGGCATGCTTAATATTGTTCCGTATCTGGGGCCATCGTTAGGGGTTATTATGCCATTCTTTTTTGCACTTATAACAAAAGACAGCCTTTTTTACCCCATAGCTGTTGCAGTTTCGTTTATATTTATCCAACTGCTGGAGGGTGCTTTTCTTACCCCAAAAATTACCGGCGGTAATGTAAACCTTAATGCACTTGTAACTTTTTTAGGAT
>Ga0247815_10001231_pt1 | contig 19775 bp, 10 predicted proteins | sample UWRJL194509B1_FD_181014 | JGI IMG/M metagenome (GOLD analysis project Ga0247815, IMG submission 181014) | Plant litter microbial communities from Arlington Agricultural Research Station in Wisconsin, United States - UWRJ-L194-509B-1 | ecosystem: Environmental > Terrestrial > Plant litter >...
CTCATATCACAGCTGCACACATTAATGCGGCTGATTTTACGATAGTGAAGAGCTCACTCATCAGGGAACGTGTAGCCTCCATGGAAGGAGCTGATGTAATTATTAAAGCATGGGTCGATGCCCTTAAACCGTTAATTGTAAGTTCCGAAGAGGAAACTGTACATATTGGTATTGCCATGCCCGGGCCTTTTGATTATGAAAAGGGTATTTCTTTAATGAAGGGAACAAAAAAATATGATTCTCTTTATGAGATGAACGTATTGCAAATCCTCGCTGAAAAATTAGGTATTCCTGCAGATCATATTCTTTTTAGAAACGATGCTGAATCGTTTTTGCACGGTGAACTGGCCTCTGGTGCGGTAGCGGGTGAAAAACGTGCTGTCGGTATAACACTTGGCACAGGTTTGGGTTCTGCCAGCAACTGCCAGGGTAAAACTGTTGATTCTGACAGGGCATTTATTCCTTTTAAAGACAGTATAGCTGAAGAGTATATCTCCACAAGATGGTTCTCAGGAAGGTTTAAAGAACTTACCGGCGAAGAAATTAAAAATGTTGAGTCAATGCTCGCTTCGGGAAACCAGGAAATCATAGACCAAATATTCGAAGAATTTGGCGAAAACCTTGCCTTATTCCTGAATGACTTCATCGATCAGGAAAAACCTGATGTAGTGGTTATCGGCGGAAACATTGCCAAAACATGGGATCACTTTATTCCAGTTGTTATAAAACACCTGAAAAATAAAAATGTGGTATTAAAACAAAGTACTATGTGGGAAGATGCTGCCCTTGTTGGTGCAGCGTATACCTGGAAACAGGCTTAATCCCCTATAATGATAATCCGGAGCCAGGCTATTGCAGCCTGAGCTCCGGATTTTTATTATATCGCTTTTGTGGCTTCTCTCAGCCATTCAGTTTCTTCGGCATTTAAAGCAGGACTCAATTTTTCAAATACTTCAGCGTTATAGCTGTTCAGCCAGTCAACCTGTGATTTTTCAAGAAGGTCCCTGATTACTATCGTCGTACTGATTGGTGCAAGTGTTAATGTTTCAAACCCGTAAAATTCATTAAATTCATTTGCTTCCAGTGATATTGTTTGTACAAGGTTTTCAATCCGGATACCATGTTTCCCCGGTCTGTAAATTCCCGGTTCAATAGAAGTGATCATGCCGGTTTCAATTGGCACCGCAGTAGGGGTAGGATTAAAAACCTGCGGCCCTTCGTGAACATTCAGGAAATAACCAACTCCGTGACCTGTGCCATGGCCGTAATTGATGCCATGTTCCCATAATGGTTTTCTGGTGATCGCATCAATCTGGTATCCACAGGTGCCCTTCGGGAATTTTGCCTTGCAGCCTTCAATCATTCCCTTCAATACCAGTGTGTAGTCTTTCTTTTCCTCTTCAGTGGTTTCGCCCATTGGGATGGTACGGGTAATATCAGTTGTACCATAAAAATATTGTCCTCCTGAATCAACCAGGAACAAACTTTCGGCTTTAACTTCAGCATCACTCTCTTCTGTAGGTGCATAATGAGGCAATGCACCGTGTGCGCGGTAAGCACTGATGGTGTTGAATGAGTCCCCAATATATCCTTCCTGTTCAGCCCGGTAGCTGCGTAATTGTGCAGCGGCAGACCGCTCGGTGATTTTAGTTTTACCAATATTTTCAGCCAACCACTTTAAGAATTTCGTAATTGCAACCCCATCCTTAAGCATAGCATTGCGGGTGTTATCGATTTCTGTATCGTTTTTAACTGCTTTCAGTTGCGTGGACGGGTTGGTTTCTTTAATCAGTTTTACCGAAGCCGGTATCAGTTTTGCATAAGCAAAGCAATTCCTTTTTGGATCTATAAAAAAACTGCTGCGGGCAGGTATTTGCTGTAATGCCCGCTCAATCTCTTCATATGGCAAAACTTCAGTGCCACTTTTCAGTAGCGTTTCCTTTTCTGCTGCGCTGAGTTTGTCAGTATGAATATACAAAGTAGCATGGTCCTGACTGATTAGTGCAAAGCCGAGCACAACAGGGTTAAAACTTACATCTTTTCCCCTGATATTGAATAACCAGGCAATATCATCCAATGATGAAACTAAGTGGTAATCGGCCTTTTGTCTGGTCATTTCAGCTCTAACTGCTGAAAGCTTGCTGGCTACCGACTGTCCTGCCGCTGCCTCGTCAATTAAAAATGCAGCATCCAGAGGTAGTTCTGGTCGGTTTTCCCAGATAGCACTTAGGTAGTCTTTGCTTACAAGGCTAGTTCCTGCGGCTGCAAATTGTTGCGTAAACAGATCGCCCAGCAGCACAGACAATAGTTTCTCATCAGAAGCCACTATAGCGCCTTTGTCTAGCGTTGAACTTAGCCACTGGATGTATTCTGGTGCGTGCTGTACTTTTTGTCTCACCAGCTCAAACCCGCTGTTCTTTAATTGTTCGCCCGCTTGTTCAAAGTACCTGAAGTCCGTCCACAAGCCAGCGAAGTTATGCGTGATGACCAGTGTGCCTGCAGATCCGCTAAAACCTGATATAAAGGGAATACACTGGTAATGTTTTGGAAGATATTCACTGATATGAGGATCAGCGGAAGGAATAATATAGGCGTCCACCTGATCGGCCTTCATTTGTGCGCGTATTTCGCTCAGTTTTTCCTGGTATGTCATATGTGCAAATGTTCAATAATTATAAAACACCAGCAAATCTAAGGAATTTATTTACACCCCCTGAACAAAGCGGTGTGAGGATACTGTGTAAGAAAAATCGAATTTATTTCGTAAAGTATTTCCTAAAAACTATCTTACAATCATTATCACTTATACCATTGCTGATCCTGAGCGTTGTTTGCCCTGCTCAGGAAAAGCAAAGGTTATCCCTTAGAGGTATCAACTGACATAACGTCCAATTATCATTGCCAGTTTTATAATTTAAAAACACATATTTCTATATTTGGGCCTTAATTGGTGTAGTTTTTTTTAATATTTGAAAAAAACAACTAATATTCCCATCCCATAATAATATTACAGTAATATTTTCATAATTTTAAACCATACTCTTTCATTAAAACCTCTCTATTATCAAAAAAATACTGACATATAACGAAGAAAATGCCATATCTGGTCTGAAGTCTGGTGATATGAATGCATTTGAGCAAATTTATCAGTGTCATTGGTTAGAATTGTACAATTATTCTTATAATATTCTTCGAGACAAGGATGTTTGTGAAGAAATTGTGCAGGAATTATTCCTTTCCCTATGGAATAAACGTGAGAATTTAATAATTACTTATTCTATTAAGGCTTATCTCTTTAAAGCTATAAGATTTCAGTCCATAAATTATATCCGTTCAGAGAAGGTAAAGCGGAATTATGCGGAGAACTTTTCTGCATTCAACAAGTTGACCTTTGATAATTCCAACGAAGAGCATATGCATTTGTCAGATCTTACCGGGATAATAGAGAAAGAAGTATCAAAACTTCCTGAAAAATGTCAGCAAATCTTCAGATTAAGCCGCAATGATCATCAATCTATCAAAAATATTGCAGAACACCTTAATATTTCCCATAAAACTGTTGAAAATCAGTTAAGTAAAGCATTGCGTCATTTAAGAACCTCATTGGGGCAATTCTTTTCGCTATCTGTCTGCTTTTTGTCCTTTGCTAAAACTATTTACTGCCTCCTGGAGCTGTAAATCTTTCGAATTCATATTTATTTTAAAAAAATAATCAAACTGCGTAGGTGTAAAGTATTTCTGACTTGACATACGTGTATAAACCCCAATTAAATGAAGGTAAATCTGAATGGAGGCTAAAGAGTTTGATAAGCTAATTGAAAAATATTTAAATGAGCAGCTGGATGAAAATGAAAAAGGTAAAGTTGAAGATTGGCTTCAGCATATTACTGATGATCATGCGGCAGAGCACTTAACAGTAGCGGAACAGGAAGAGAGGGGCAAAAGAATTTTTGCTGCACTGAATCATCAGATCAGTAAACCGAAGGTTTCCTTCGTCAAAAGGATGCACCCGGTATTTAGGATAGCTGCTTCGCTGATGATAATTTGTTCTTTGATATTCGTTTTCCGTACCAGGTTGAAAGAGGTTTTCAATATCGACCAGATCGCTTCCGTTAAAAATTCAGGTAAACATATTACAAAAACCATATTGTCTGATGGAAGTATTGTCTGGCTGAAGGGTAACAGTAAACTGATTTATCCTGTTAAGTTCCGTGGTGGCCTGCGCAACGTTGACCTTGAAGGTGAAGCGCTCTTTGAAATTGCCAAGGACCCCGCCCATCCTTTTGTTATCAAATGTGCAGGATTAGTTACTAAGGTGTTAGGTACCAGTTTTAATATCAAACATACCAGCAAGAAGATTGAGGTAGATGTATTGACTGGCAGAGTGTTTTTAAGTTCAGGCCACTTTGTTCCTTTAACGTTGCAGCCTTATCAGAAGGCGGTGTATTCCGAGGTTAAAAAAACGATAATAAAAGAAAAAGATCCGGTAGTTGAAGTTGCTGCCCTTATTAGAGGAACTGAATACAACATGCTTTTTAATGACGCCAGGGTTGGCGACGTAGTGAATAGGATCGAGAAGAAGTTTGAAGTAAATATTGCATTAAAAAAACCGAAACTGATGTTCAGCCGTATTACGGCAGATTTTACAGATCAGTCTCTCTTAAATACAATTACCCTGATGAGTGAAGCACTCAATCTTGATTTTGAAATTGATGAGGGTGCGGTAGTTCTCGAAGAGAGAACGGACTAATAGATCAACAAAACCAAACAATAGAACTTAACCAAACCAAAAATGCCTATGAGAAGATTGAAATTCTACTAAAAGATGGCAGAGGTGTTGAAGCCACCTCTGCCGCAAATTTCCCCACTTATTACGATCACCCATTTTCATGGGTAAGGGACTCTTTTGTCTCATTCAAATTAGAAATTAACAAAATCAAACAAATGTATGCAAAAATGTAAGGAAACCAGAAAGGTTCTTTCTATTCAGCTCTTGCGAATCTCAGTTCTACTGATTGTTTCGCTTATCACTCTCACAGGTATTTCATTTGCACGTGCACTGCCTGCGGAGAGCGTACTGAATAAAAGGCTTTCAATCAACCTAAAAGAAGTTACCCTTGAAAAAGCGCTTAATGATATTCAAAATAAAGCAGGTGTAAAGTTTGTCTACAGCTCTACAATCATTCCGCTCAAGTCAAAAGTAAGTGTTGATGCCAGTGAAGAAAAATTGAGCAATATTTTAAACAAATTACTGGTTCAGCTTAATATCATTTATTCTGTGAATGCCGGCCAGTACATTGTCTTAAAAAAAAACCAACTGGCGTTCGCCGACAGCCTTAATGTAGGAGACTTACTCATGTCAAACCAGCAGCGTACAGTATCTGGTAAAGTTGTAAGTAAGGAAGATGGAAGCCCGTTTCCTGGAGTTAGTGTAGTAGTTAAAGGTACTAAAAACGGAACTGTTACCAGCGCAGATGGTGTTTATAAAATCAGTGTCCCTGGTGATCAGAGTGTTTTGGTATTTACTTATGTAAGTTACCAGACGCAGGAAATTCCTGTTGGTTCTAAATCTGTTGTAAACGTGCAATTGAGTGAAAGTGCAAATGCACTTTCTGAAGTTGTGGTAACTGCAGCAGGTATTAAAAGAGAAAAGGCACTGCTGGGATATTCAGTGACAACAGTAAGCTCAGATAAGCTTGCCCAAAAATCAGAACCAGATCCACTTAGGGCTTTAACAGGTAAAGTGGCGGGTGTAAATATTCAAAGTTCTGGTGGGGTAGCAGGTGGTGGTACCAATATTAATATACGTGGTAATTCTTCTCTGGGTAATAATAACCAACCTTTGTTTGTTGTAGATGGGGTGCCATTTGACAACTCGAGCTTTGGAAATGTTGGGTCTAACGGCGTTGGAGGTGCAGGTGTAACTAACCGTGCATTTGACCTTGATCCCAATAACATTCAAAGTATGACAGTGTTAAAAGGTGCAGCCGCTGCCGCACTGTATGGGTCAAGAGCTGCAAATGGTGCAGTAATCATCACCACGAAATCAGGCAAACGGGGAAGTATGAAAGGAACCGAAATTACTTACAGTTCTTCATATGCATTCGAAAATGTTTCAGGTCTTCCTGAATATCAAACCAAATACGGACAAGGAACCAACAATGACTATCGTCAGGGTGTATATGGTTCATGGGGTATGCCGTTTGTAGGTGTTCCAAGTGTTCTTCCTACCCGTACCACTGTCCCACATCAATTGGCCAGATCGTTCAGTTCCGCTGTTTTTCCGCAATTTTACGAGGCTGATGGGGTAACACCTATCCAGGTTCCATACAAATCCTACGCAGAAGAGAACGTTTCTAACTTCTTTCAAACAGGTAACGTATTTGAAAACGCCGTATCAATCTCGTCAGGAACGGATAAAGGAAACTTCACTTCCGGAATATCCAGAACTGAAAATACCGGTGTTGTTCCTGAAAATGGTATCACAAGAACATCAATCAACATTGGTGGGAATATCAAATTGGATAATAAATGGTACGCCAGCGGTAGTATGAACTATGTAAAAACTTCGCAAAAAACTCCTCCTATCAGTAGTAACGCCGGAGCTGCAGGGTCCATCATGAATGCATTGATGTATACCCCTACCAGTTTTGACCTTACCAATTACCCATTTGAAAGCCCAATTGACGGTAGTAACGTTTACGACTATACCGGACAGGACAATCCTTACTGGTTAGTTAAACACAGCCCATCAACAAGTGATGTTGACCGCTATTATGGAAACTTTATTCTCGGCTTTGATCCACTTCCATGGTTAAACATTCAAAATACCGCAGGTTTCAATGCTTACTCAGATAGCCGCTTAAATGTTCGGGGCAAAGGAAGTTCTTTTTACCCTAACGGTAGCATGACCCTTGATAACATTTACCGCCAGGAGCTGGACAACACCTTATTGGCAACCATAACTAAAACCATTAATAAAGATTTGAATCTACGCTGGATCTTAGGTAATAACATCAACCAGCGTCTAACTAAAAGAACTGTGTTTTATGGCGATGGAATTATTGTTCCAGACCTAAACACTATCACCAACACTTCTTCGATTGTACCATTACAAGTTTTAAACAACCGTAACGAAATCAAACAAAGGTTTTACGCCTTCTTTACCGATATTACTTTAGATTACAAAAACTTCCTGTCTTTAAATTTAGTAGGACGTAATGACGTTTCTTCTACACTGCCTGCAGACAACAGAAGTTATTTCTACGGAGGTGCCAACGGTTCCTTTATATTTAGTGAGGCATTAAAAATTGATAAGAAAATTCTTTCGTTTGGTAAGATCAGGGCCGGTTATACCAAAGTTGGTAACGAGGCTACACCTTACCTTACCAATACAGTATATCTAAGTAACACACAACTTGGTGCACCAGGTGGCGTGGGTGCAATTGGAACTCCCTTCACCTACACCCCAATTGGCAGCACTAACTCTATCACTACAAATACTTCTACACAAATCGACATCCTTGCAAATGCTAACCTTAAACCAGAGTTTATTACAGAGCTGGAATTGGGAGGAGAACTTCGATTTTTTGATAACAGAATTGGTATAGATTTCACATATTACAATAAGAAAAGTACTTCCCAAATCTTTACAGTTACTGCTGCCCCTTCAACAGGTTATACCCAACAGATCCTTAATCTTGGAAGGGCAACCAATCAAGGTATCGAACTTGGATTTACCGCAACTCCAATAAGAGGCCAGGGCGATGGCTTTAACTGGGATATCTCTTCTAACTTTACCCGTAACAGAAATAAAATAAACGACCTGGGTGATTATTCACAGTTTACCTATGGTGGTCCCGATGGAATCAGTAGTGTGCACATTGTAGGTCAGCCATACGGACAAATCTTTGGAACGGCCTATGCAAGAAGCCCTGCCGGAGAGATCCTTATTGACCCTAATACAGGTAAGCCATTAACATCGGGTACGTTAAAAGCTATTGGTAATCCAAATCCAGACTTTATCTGGGCAATGACTAACACATTCAGCTATAAAAACTTTACCCTGGGTATCCAGATTGACTGGAAAAAAGGTGGCGACCTATTGTCTAACACAGTTGGTAATATGTATTCCCGCGGTGTGACAAGGGATACTGAGAACCGTGAATTTCAGATCGTTTCTCCTGGTGTTTATGGAAACATCAATACTCTACTGCCAATCCTTGATGCCAATGGAAATACCATACCTAACAGCACGGCACTTTCATATGAAGATCATTTCTTCAATAATGGTATGGGCCCGGGCGGTGTAGCTGAAGGATCTGTTTTTGACGCAACAGTTTTCCGTCTGCGTGAGGTAACATTGGGCTACGCTATACCTAAATCTATGTTGAAAAAGACTCCTTTCGGATCGGCTTTCATCTCTTTAAGTGCACGTAACCTATGGTACAAAGCTCCTAACTTCCCTAAATACATGAATTTTGATCCTGAAGTAAGTTCATTAGGTGTGGGTAACTCTCAGGGATATGATATCCTTGCAGTTCCAACTACAAAGAGGTTTGGTATTAACTTAAGATTCAGCTTCTAATATTAACTGTAATTAAAAGGATAATTATGAAAATAGCATACAAAAAATATACGTTTCTGCTGGCTGGCTTAGTACTTTTAAACAGTTCCTGCAAGAAATTCGTAGACATCAACGAAGATCCTAACAACTCTACTGCCCCCCAGCTTAATCTGCTCGTTCCTTCTTCGCAGATTTCAATGGTAGGTAATATGTATCAGTTGAATAGCGGCGCTGCGACACTGGTTCAGCATACCATCTTTTCCACACCTTTAAGCCGTTTTCAACAAACCGGAACAAGCTTCAATGATTCCTGGAATGGATTTTATACACAAACCCTGAATGACATTGAAACAGTGATTACTGCCGGTACTGCTGCACAACAATGGGGATATGTAGCCATAGCTAAACTTGAAAAAGCATACCTGTACAGTATCATGGTGGATATGTGGGGTGATATACCTTACTCAGAAGCAGAACAAGGCGCAGGCAATACAGGTCCGGGACTGGAAAAAGGTGATGCAATTTATGCGAAGTTATTCACCCTGATTGATGAAGCTGTGGTAGATGCAAATAAGGTAACAGGAACTTCACTAATGGTTGCTGGTGGAACTGATGTCTTCTATGGTGGTAGTAAAGCATCCTGGATTGCATTTGCAAATACGTTGAAACTTAAAATGTACAACCAGGTGCGTTTGGTAGATCCAGCGGCTTCAGCTACCGCTATCAGATCCCTTATTGCCAGCCCAGCTACACTTATCGGTGGTACAGGAACAGCAAACACAACAGACTTTTCATTCAAGTTCGGATCAAATGCAAGTCCTAATAACCGCCACCCTTGGCACCGTTCAGAATACCAGGGTAGCAAAACCTTTTACATGAGTACCTCGCTAATCAGTGGATTAATTGCAAATGACGATCCCCGGGTACGTTATTATGTATTCAGACAGGTAGCTAACGTAGGAGCCAACAACTCTACAGGAGGAAATGGATACTACGGGCGTGAGCCGGGTGATCCAACATCAGTACCAGCAGATTTGGCAAGAAGATCAACATTTGGTGTTTACCCTGCCGGCGGTCTTTATGACAATGCCCCAATCTCTTCAGGATTACCAGCCACAAATGTTTTCCTAACCAATACTGGTGCTACAGGAACGTTGAAAGTAGTTACTGTAAATGATGGTGGCGGGGCCGGCCTCATGCCACTCCTCACCAACTCTATGGTTAAATTTATCCGTGCCGAAGCAGCGCTTACACTGGGTACAGAAACCCCTGCTGCCGCACGTCAGTTGTTCATGGATGGTATTACCGCTAGTTTCACCAATATTGCTTCAGTAACTGGTGTGGCGTTCCCAGCTGCTTCCGTAACCGGATTTGTTGCTAAAATGGCGGCTCAATATGATGCTACTGATGATGCAGGCAAACTTAACCTGATCATGTCCCAGAAGTATGTAGCTAATTACGGCAATGGAATGGAAAGCTATAATGATTACAGAAGAACAGGACTACCTGTACTAAGAGGATTGGCTTCTCCATTGAACGTGTTTCCTTTAAGGTTGTACTATTCTGATACAGAATTAACAACTAACGCTTCGCTGCTTGGTAATGCAAGTGCACTGCAGGTTGCTCAGCAAATTACCCCTGTTTTCTGGGATAAATAAACAAATAGAGATAGAAATGGATCAGCCGGCGGTATAAATCCGGCTGGTTTAATCAAAAATCATAAAAGAAATATCAGATGAAAAAAATCATATTTGGCGCGCTGATTTGTGTAATAGGCTTCAGCGCTTGCAAAACAGAAGATTATGAGTGGGAAGATTACAAGTATACAGCTGCTCCACGTGCAACAATAGATACGGCCAAATCTGCGTTACCAACGAGGCAGGCGGCTAAGGTTTCTTTTTTTAACCTCCGGGATCCCAACTTTGCAAATGAGCAGTTCAGTTTTAGCCTGTACTATGATGATTTTGGCCTGGCAACTGTAAGTTCGATCGAGGTGTTTGCCAGCTTTAACAAAGCTGAAGCAAGCGTACCAGCGTATCCGATTGTCATCAGCAGCCCGGGAAATCAATATCCAAATATCTTTCAGTTCCCGCTGCCTAGTGTTGTTGGCCCTAGTGAGGTTTTGTTCGATAAAGCAACTACCTTTCCAAAAGTATATACTTTCACACCCTCACAATTACTGGCAATTACCGGTACAAGCTTAAGTTCAGTAGCCGTAAATGATTACTTCCTTTTCAAGTTTATTATTAATCTTACAGACGGCAGAAGGATCATCACTTTCACAAATAATATTTGCGACGAATCACGTGGCGAACCCGGAGAATGCCGTGTAGGGGTAAGATTCAAAAGTCAATAATAGTCAGCCTTAACATTTTGCAGGAATAGCTCAAGGGTTATTCCTGTATTAATCTTATTAAATCATACTGCACCTCTTACCATACAAACACTAATACTTACCATTTACAAGAGCTTGCCTGTTCATGAATTCAATTCAACCAATACGAAATGAATATATAGTGGTGGTAGCTTCATAACTGATAAATTCAAATATTATAACATGAAAATCAATCGTAAATGTCTTTTCGTAGCCAGGTTTAGCCTCTGCAGCCTGTTAATGACGGGATTGCTGATTACTTCTGCATCGCATGCACAGGTAAAAACAAAAAAGATATCTAAAGTTAATGTTTCACCATCCTCTGCTCCAATATTTGCAGACAATACCCTATTAAATGCTATGCAGTGGCGGTTGATGGGGCCGTTCAGAGGAGGGCGTGTAGTGGCCGTTGCAGGACACCCAACAGATAAAATGGTTTTCTACATGGGTGCCACTGGTGGCGGCGTTTGGAAAACTATTGATGGTGGCCTCAACTGGAACAACGTTTCCGACGGTTATTTTAAAATGGGTTCTGTTGGCTACATTGCGGTGTCGACATCTAATCCCAATATCGTTTATGTCGGTATGGGTGAGCATACACTTAGGGGAAATACCTCTCCCGGTGATGGAATGTATAAATCTACAGATGCTGGAAAAACATGGAAACATATAGGCCTGGAAGATACTTACCATATTGGTAAAGTTGTTGTCCACCCAACAAATCCGGATATTGTCTATGTTGCGGCAATCGGACATGCATTTGGTCCAAACGAAGAGCGCGGCGTGTTCAGAAGCAAAGATGGTGGACAAACCTGGAAAAAAATACTTTATAAAAGTGAAAAAGTTGGTGCAATAGACCTTACCCTGGATCCAAAAAATCCAAATGTAATCTATACTTCAACATTTGAATTTCGCCGTTTCGACTGGGGCGTGCGCAGTTCAGGCGAAGGCGGGGGTATCCATAAGTCAATCGATGGAGGAGATACCTGGAAAGATATTACACTCAATCCAGGACTGCCTACTGGTAAATACCGAGGAAGAATAGGACTTGCTTTATCACCTTCGAAACCAGACAGGGTATGGGCTATTATCGAAGCGGATGATAATCAGACAGGTATGTACCGTACAGACGATGCAGGAAAAACCTGGAAGCTGGTAAGTCAGTTTGCTGAGCTGCATCAGCGTCCCTGGTACTACCATTGTATTACGGCCGATCCTAATAATGCAGAAAACCTTTGGGTAATGAATATTGGCTTCTGGAAATCTTCGGATGGTGGTAAAACTTATGCAAGGGTAGTTACTCCCCATGGTGATAATCATGATCTTTGGATAGACCCGAAAGACAGTAACCGTATGATTGAGGGAAATGATGGCGGTGCTACCGTAACCTATAATGGTGGTAAAACCTGGTCTTCAATCTATAACCAGCCAACAGCACAATTGTATCATATTATATCTGATGATAAATTCCCATATAGGGTGTATGGCTCGCAACAAGACAACTCTACCATGTCTGTTCCGGTACGTTCAGATAATGGTGCAATTTATATGGATGAAATGTACAGTGTGGGAGGTGGAGAATCTGGTTATATCGCTTTTAATAAAAAGGATCCTAAACTCATATTCGCTGCCAATCACCATTGGATTACAAAATTGAATACTGAAACTAACCAGATCGCAGATGTATCTGTGGTACCAGAAGATAACTATGGTTATGGATCTGCAGATATTAAATACAGGTTTCAGTGGACATTCCCTATCCTGGTATCACCCGACAATCCCACTGTAGTTTATGCAGGTTCTTCATTTGTTCACCGTTCAACCAATAACGGTCAAAGCTGGGAGGTAATCAGCCCTAATTTAACCCGGTCAGACCCGGCCAAATTAGAGAAAACGCCAACTATTGACGATCCTAGTATAGGTCCTGATTGGGGCCCGGTAGTACGCGACAACACAGGAGTAGAATGGTACGGAACTATATTTGCGTTTGAAGAATCTAAAATAAAACCAGGACTCCTTTGGGCTGGTTCAGACGATGGTCTTATTCACGTTTCTACAGATAACGGTAAAAACTGGACCAATGTTACGCCTAAAGATATGCCGGATTTTGGAAGGGTAAGTATTATAGATCCTTCAGTTCATGATGCAGGTACCGCCTATGTGGCAGTTACCCGTTACAAACAGGATGACTTCAAGCCATACATTTTCAAAACAACAGATTATGGTAAAACCTGGAAAAAAATAATTAACGGTATTCCAGATAACCAATACACGCGTGTAGTACGTGAAGATCCAAAGAAAAAAGGTTTGTTATATGCCGGAACAGAACGTGGTGTACATATTTCGTTTGATGCCGGTGAACATTGGCAGCCAATCCAGATGAACCTACCGGTTGTGCCTATACATGATCTCATCATACAGGATGATGCACTGATTGCAGGTACCCACGGACGCTCTATCTGGGCGCTTGACAACCTGGGCTTGCTCAGGCAAATGGATGCAGGCATAGCGAAATCACCTGTACACTTGTTTAAACCAGATCAGACAATACGTTTCAGGATGAGGGGGATGAAACCTGTTTCTGCTGGTGCTGAAAGTGAGGCCGCTGCAAATCTTGGAACTAATCCTCCAAATGGTGTGGTAGTTCAGTATTATCTTAAGAATGAGCCAGCTACAGCAATACAGCTCGAATTTATTGATGCCACTGGTACCATCATTAAATCTTACAAAAGCAAAGTTGCTGCGGCTACAGTAATTAATTCTGATGGCGACGCCGAGATGCGTCCTCCGGGAAGAGGTGCTAAGGAAGCAGGTTTACCTGCAGAGCAGGGCGGTAACCGTTTCATTTGGGATGATATGCGCTATCCAAATCCTCCTGCCATGGCTGGTATCACTACCCACGGTGTGGCACGCGGACCAATGGTTATGCCAGGGAAATATAAAGTACGACTTACTGTAGATGGCAAATCATATACAGAAGAATTTGAAGTGGTTAAAGACCCAAGGGTTTCATCCACTGATAATGATTTCAGAGAGCAATACGACCTTGTGATGAAACTTAACGCCCGTATCACCAGCCTTCGTGAAGGTGTTGGCGCGATTCGGGATATGCGCGACCAGTTGAATAAATTCGGGAAAAGTGATAAAACTGCAACAGATTTAAAAGACAAACTCCGCAGGGTAGAGGACAAGCTTGTTCAGGTTAGGGCACATGCCAACCAGGACCTCACCAACTACCCGGTCCGTTTAGATACTAAACTGATATCCCTGTCCAACTTCGTAGAATTTGGTGACGAAAAACCTAATCAGCAACAGAAAGACAAATACGAAGAGCTGTCTACAAAACTTGCAGAAGAATTGGAAGAGCTTGAAGCTATAAAAAAGGAAGTAGCCAGTAAACTTAAACCATCGGCTTAACCTTAAACATCACAATTAATCCTTTCACCAACCTGTCAGCAAATAGACAGGTTGGTTTATGCGTAAAATTCTTGATAATGACTAAAAAACTACTTGCTATAAAATTTTTGTTTTCACTTGTTCTCCTGGGCGCTACAGGTAGCGTCCATGCACAAAAAGATGGCGCCACGCAAACGGTTCCTATAGAAAAAAAATATACCGCAGAGATCAAAAAGATTGCCTCGGCACCTCTCGTTAAAAAGGCGATGCAAAATATTGTCGATCTCGAAAAGGAAACCATGAGTAATCATGTCTTGCTCACCGAAATCCCATCACCACCATACAAAGAAGCTGTAAGAGCCGCAAAATTTGCAGAAATGCTGAAAGCCGCCGGTGTAGATTCCATCTGGACAGATACGGCCGGCAACGTGATTGCCCTTCGTAAAGGCCGTACAGGCAAAAAACGGGTGGTGCTTGAAGCGCATATGGATACGGTTTTCCCCGAAGGAACAGATGTAACAGTAAAGTATCGGGGAGATACCCTTTGTGCCCCGGGCGTAGGCGATGATACCCGCTCACTTGCTGTGCTGCTTACCATTGTGAAGGTGATGAAACAAGCTAATATTGAAACCGATGCTGATGTACTGTTTGTGGGCGCAACCGGCGAAGAAGGACAGGGTGACCTTAGAGGGGTGAAAAATCTTTTCAGTCCCGCAGGTCCTGGTAAAATTGATTCATTTATAGCTATTGATGGCTCCGGTCTTGAAGGTATTGTTCACCGTGCGCTGGGTTCCCACCGTTACAGAATTACATTCAAAGGACCAGGAGGGCATTCCTCAGGTGCATTTGGCATCGGTAATCCTCACAATGCCCTTGGACGGGCAATTCATTACTGGGCAGTTGAAGGAGACAAATTGGCCAGCAGCCCGGGAGTGCGTGTAACGTACAGCGTGGGTGTTATCGGTGGAGGTACTTCAGTTAATTCCATTCCTTTCGCATCCTGGATGGAGGTTGATATGCGTTCAGAAAATCCTGAAAGGTTATTGGCAATGGATGCATTGCTTCAGGCTGCGGTTAAGAAAGCCCTTGCAGAAGAAAATGCTATGAAAAAAGCAGGTAAAGACCTTACTGTAGATGTTAAATTAATTGGGGACCGTCCGGCGGGAAGTAACCCGGCTACAATTCCCCTTGTTCAGCATGCAATGGCAGCAATTACCTACCTCGGTGGAACTCCAAAATTAGGTGTTGGCTCTACAGATTCCAATATCCCTTTTGCAAAAGGTATCCCTGCAATGACTATTGGGCAGGGCGGTAGTGCAGGAAATGCGCATGCTCTTGATGAGTGGTTCGTAAACAATAAAGGATATCTGGGAATTCAGCAATCATTACTGATCCTCTTATCTGAAGCAGGCTTGGCGAATAAATAGATTACAAATCAATGCAATCATCTTTCAGGCATAAATGGATAAAATGATGAACAAACTAGCACTATCGGCATTACTTACTTTAGGGACCATTATCTCTGCCTCAGCCCAGGAAGAGATTACTAAAAATGTTCCCATAGCCCCACAATATACTGCAGAAATCAAAAAAATTACCGGTGCTGCAAAAGTAAAAAAAGCAATGCAACTGATCGTTGATATGGAACCGGAAACAATGAAAAACCTGGTTACACTTCAGGAAATTCCTGCTCCGCCATATAAGGAAAAAATCAGGGGGGAGAAATTCGCTGAAATGTTGAAGGCCGCTGGTGTAGATTCCATCTGGACTGATACTGCCGGCAACGTTATCGCCCTGAAAAAAGGTAAGACCAGGAAAAAACGGGTGGTACTGGAAGGCCATCTTGATACCGTTTTTCCCGAAGGCACAGACGTAACCGTTAAGTACAAAGGTGATACACTGGTTGCCCCGGGAATAAGTGATGATACCCGTGCCCTTGCAGTATTGCTCACTGTAGTCAAAGCTATGAAGCAGGCAGACATACATACTGAGGCCGACGTACTTTTTATAGGAACTACAGGTGAAGAAGGTCAGGGAGACCTCAGAGGTGTTAAAAATTTATTCAGTGCGGCAGGTCCCGGGAAAATAGATACTTATATCGCGCTTGAAGGCGGGCCTGTAGGTAGGATTGTTCATCGTGGGTTAGGGTCTCACCGTTACAAAATTACATTTAAAGGGCCTGGTGGCCATTCATCGGGTGCTTTTGGTATCGGCAACCCGCATAATGCCCTGGGTCGCGCTATCCATTACTGGGCTGTAGATGCAGACAAGTTTGTGCAGCAGCAGGGTCTGCGTGTTACTTATAATGTTGGTGTAATTGGTGGCGGAACATCTGTTAACTCCATCCCATTCGAATCCTGGATGGAAGTAGATATGCGCTCTGAAAGCCCGGAAAGGCTTGCAGGTATAGATGCCTTGCTGCAAGCTGCAGTTAAAAAGGCCCTTGCAGAAGAAAATGCCATGAAAAAAATGGGTAAAGAACTTACTGTAGACGTGAAACTGATTGGTGAGCGTCCATCTGGGGGCAATGATCCTAAGTTGCCGGTTATTCAGCGTGCCATGGCAAGTGCTGTATATTTCGGTGCCGAACCCAAATTGGGCATAGGGTCTACAAACTCCAATATCCCTATTTCAAAAGGAGTGCCTGCAGTAACCATTCCCCGCGGAGGGAAAGACGGAGGTGCACATTCACTGAACGAGTGGTTTCTGAATGAGAAGGGCTACCTGTCTATCCAACAGGCTATGGTCATCCTCCTTTCAGAAGCTGGAATGGCAAATTAACCAACAGTAACTGCTAAATATCATATGTAGAAACCTAAATAAAAATCGAAAATGTTTAAAAAAACTGTAATCCTGCCATCACTTCTTTCGCTTTTTATAACCGCAGCTGTACTTCATGCTACTGCCCAGGAAAATCTGCCTGTAACCGTTCCGGTTGCCAAACAATACACTGCTGAAATAAAGAAGATCACAAGCAATGCGGCAGTAAAAAAGGCAATGCAAACCATTGTAGATCTTGAAAAAGAAACCATGAGCAACCACGTGTTATTGACCGAAATCCCTTCTCCACCCTACAAAGAAAAAATCAGGGCGGCAAAATTTGCTGAAATGATCAAAGCTGCAGGGACAGATTCCGTATGGACTGACACTGCAGGTAACGTAATTGCACTTAGAAAAGGAAAATCCGGGAAAAAACGTGTGGTGCTGGAAGCCCATATGGATACTGTGTTCCCTGAAGGTACAGATGTTAAAGTCACCTATAGGGGCGATACTTTATTTGCTCCTGGTGTTGGTGATGATACCAGGGCGCTGGCCATGGTGCTTACGGTAATTAAAGCCATGGAGCAAACGGGTGTAGAAACTGAGGCAGATGTACTTTTTATCGGTACCACAGGTGAAGAAGGACAAGGCGATTTAAGAGGGGTAAAGAACCTTTTCAGCGCCGCGGGCCCTGGGAGAATTGATACTTATATTGCTATAGACGGCGGCGCAGTTGGCGGAATCACCCACAGGGGATTAGGATCGCATCGTTACAAAATCACATTTAAGGGTCCGGGCGGACACTCGTCAGGAGCCTTTGGGATAGGTAATCCGCATAATGCTTTAGGACGTGCCATTCATTACTGGGCGGTTGAGGCCGACAAGTTTGCCTTGTTAAAAGGCGTTCGTGTTACCTATAATGTAGGGGTAATTGGTGGAGGTACGTCAGTAAATTCAATTCCCTTTGAGTCGTGGATGGAAGTAGACATGCGTTCAGAAAGTCCTGAAAGGCTTGCAGGAATGGATGCGTTGCTCCAGGATGCGGTTAAAAAGGCACTTGCGGAGGAAAATTCCATGAAAAAAATGGGCAAAGACCTAACTGTTGACGTGAAGTTAATTGGCGACCGGCCATCCGGAGGTAACGATCCATACAGCCCATTAATTCAGCGTGCGCTTGCATCAGCCCTATATTTTAAAGCAGAACCTAAATTGGGTGTAGGATCAACAAACTCCAACATCCCTATTTCCAAAGGAATTCCCGCGGTCACTATTCCGCGTGGAGGCCAGGGCGGAAACGGACATTCCCTTAACGAATGGTATCTGAATGATAAAGGTTATATCGCCATTCAACAAGCTATGTTATTGTTACTTACGGAGGCAGGATTAGCCGCCAGATAATTAAAATTTTTAAATCCTTATCTCTATCTTTTGATCAGTTTAATCGCTCTAAAATGATATCTGCAAAACTCATAAAAGTCATTCCGGTCTGCTGTGCGGTGTTATTCGCCTTGAATTCTGGTGCGCAGGATATTATGCCAGATAAAGTGCCTGTCAATAAACAATATACTGTTGCATTGAATAAAATGACCAATAAAGCAGTGGTAAAAAAGGCCTTGCAAACTATTATAGATCTGGAAAAAGAAACCATGAGTAATCATATTCTGCTTACAGAAATTCCCGCGCCACCTTTTAAAGAAAAATTAAGAGGAGAAAAGTTTGCCGAAATGCTAAAAGCAACAGGCCTGGATTCAATATGGACAGATACAGCCGGTAATGTGATTGGCCTGCGTAAAGGAAAAACGGGTAAAAAGAAAGTCGTGCTTGAAGGTCATTTAGATACTGTTTTCCCCGAAGGCACAGATGTGAAGGTCGTTTTTAAAGGGGATACCATGTATGCTCCGGGAGTCAGCGATAATAGTCGCGCACTGGCAGCACTTCTCACAGTAGTCAAAACTATGAAACTAACAGGCATAGAAACTGATGCTGATGTACTGTTTATCGGTACAACAGGTGAAGAAGGACCAGGCGACCTCCGTGGGGTAAGAAATTTATTCAGCGTTTCAGGCCCGGGAAAAATAGATTCCTATATCGGTTTTGATGGCAATGGTATTGGGGTAGTTACCCACAGGGGCTTGGGATCACACCGCTACAGGGCTACTTTTAAAGGACCGGGCGGTCATTCTTCCGGGGCTTTTGGCATCGGTAATCCACATAATGCCCTTGGGCGTGCCATTCAATACTGGGAAGAAGAAGGGTATAAATATACTGCAACCCCGGGCGCAAGAACCACTTTTAGTGTTGGGGTAATCGGTGGCGGTACTTCAGTAAATTCAATTCCTTTTGAATCCTGGATGGAAGTAGATATGCGCTCAGAGAGTCCTGAACGCTTAAATGCAATTGATCAGCTATTCCAGGCAGCGGTAAAAAAAGCCTTGACAGAAGAAAACGCAATGAAAAAATCGGGACAAGACTTAAGCGTTGTAGTTAAGGGTATAGGCGACCGCCCCGCAGGTGTCAGCGATCCTCAATTGCCTATAATTCAGCGGGCATTGGCAGCAATGACATTTCTGGGTGCAGACCCTGTGCTTGGTGCCGGCTCTGCCAATTCCAATATTCCAATTTCATTGGGTGTACCCGTAATAACAATCGGCTCCGGTGGGACATCCGGTAATTTTCATG
>Ga0247815_10001232_pt1 | contig 19771 bp, 25 predicted proteins | sample UWRJL194509B1_FD_181014 | JGI IMG/M metagenome (GOLD analysis project Ga0247815, IMG submission 181014) | Plant litter microbial communities from Arlington Agricultural Research Station in Wisconsin, United States - UWRJ-L194-509B-1 | ecosystem: Environmental > Terrestrial > Plant litter >...
GATCTGTCCTGGGACGCGAAGTCTCAGGATGTCGCAGGCTGAGCGTCCGAGCTCCTCGCTAGGAAACATGCCTCGCTACCAGAACATTGAGCAAAATCGAGCATTAGGGTATGTACAGTAATCACCTGATGAAGATCCTCGGCAAGAAGCAGTGCAGCTTGCACGACGGGCTCGTGGGCTTCATTGAGACGCAGCGTCAAAGCAACCAACAAAGGCTTGCTCTTCGAAACCTGAAGCATACGAGCGGCGTGTAGAGCGCGTTGACGAATGGTTGGGCTGCACTGGCATGAGACGGTTAGCAACTGAGGAGAGCGGACTGACGAGTTGTGGCCAATGAGCGTCACCAGCGAGTCCTGGACAGCGGGCACAATATCGGCTTCGTGAGGGAGGGAAATGAGAGCGTCCAGCCCAGCAGATATCCTGGGCGTGTCCTTGCTCTCCAGGTCCTGAAGGCGATGTTAGTGTTAAGGTGCGATCTGAAGCCGCGCACGGACTTTACGGATTGTATTGACGAGCATGAGCATGAGCTCATCACCCGGTTGCATGACTGTCGCACAGAATATGTAGCCTACGAGAACTATCAGCAAACGTCAACAGGCCCTTTGAGATCAGCCAACCAGTTCTGCGTTGCCGCAAAGTGTCTCCAGCCTCTGCTAGATTGACTGCGTGTGGAATGGCGAATGCGACGTCCCGGTTCGTAGGGGAGATTGTGCTGGCTGTGACACAGTAGAGGAGCAGCACCAGATATTCATAACATGTTCCCTGTAGATGTTTAATCAAGATGCGCGACCAGAGCCGAGCAGATCGCATACTGGCGAGAGAGTCTGGCGCCGCGCGAGCTTGTCGCGAACACGTTGAGTTTCAGTGACCAGACGTGTGTCGGCCTGCTGCGGTGACTGTGCCTGTTCAACGTCATTGACGAGTGCGAAGTGGGCGCGACTGAGTGCACCCGAGGCAAGGTACTCCATGGATGTGTGGGTGGCTGCGCTGGCCAAGTGGCTGATCTGCGCGAGTTGCCGATTCTCGCGCTTTGCATGTGGCCGCTAGCTGCCGCCGCCCGCACTCGACCTCGACTTGCTCGACACGCAAGCCGCTTCTTTGCCACACAGCCACAGGCGCCTCAATCCATGGGGCCCTGGAGCATCGGCGGCTTGTCTACGGTGTCTTCTGACACCGACTGGAGTGTAAACGCGACCTTTGAGAATGCCCGCTACCTTTTCAATACACCTGAAAACATGACGCGTGTTACAACTCAGCATCGCAGAGGCTTCAAGAAGACGAGCGCTGTATTTCTCACCCGGCTGCACACAGAGGTCGCGCTCGGTTTGCCTGGTGAGTCAATTGTGTGCCTATATTTTCGTCACCGGGCTGACAACACTTGACTCTGTCGTATAGGTTTTCTTATGAGCACAGCGGATGCTGGAAGAGCTGGAAGTCTCCCGATCTTTGGCCCGCAAGGGCTTGGACTGTATCTTTCGACAACGCGCCTATACGCGGTTCGGTGCGCGTTCTGAGTTTGCAGATCCTCGCGTGCAACTGAACCCGCGCCTCAGCACACACTTTGGCCTGACCGTGACAGAGATAGCTTCTTCTTCTTCCGCTCCCTGCTTCAAGGACGAAAATGTCTCAATCTACGCCGTTCCACTGGCCCCGAGCTCCAGGCCACTCAACGAGCCTGCTATGTCACCAGGCCTCAAACGCAAACGCGCAGAGGATGAAACGGATCTTGACGTTGGGGTCAGGAAGCAGCCGCGACAAAGCGACGGTCCCGACCATCCAACAGAGCGTGCTGCAGACGACTCGGCCCCAGGACCAAGCTGGCTACGGAGTCAGCGTGGGAAGCTTTGGCAGAATCTCGAGACCAACCTCGGCTTTGCGAAAGACAAATCCTCTGCCGCCACCGATCGCGCACCATTCGACCGAGTGATTCCTCCCTGTCTCGACCCGCTGCCTTTGTCCCTTGCGTACATCTGCGTTGGAGCGCAGGTCCGTGGCAAGTTCGATGCGGCGCGAGCGGGAGTGCTCGGCGTCGAGGGAAAGGATCGCAGACGGTTGACACAGGGAGAGTCAGTCACTCTCGCGGACGGCACGGTCATCACGCCAGAGATGTTAATAGCGCCTTCTCTACCCTCTACCGTGAGCAATTCTACGTGGTGTTCTCAGCACATGGCTTATAGCGCCGTGACAGACATGTTTCGTTATCGATATACCTTCGCTGAACTACATTGACGCGTTGTGTGGAGCAACAGAGTTTGCGAGACATCGACCAGGCGCTGAGCTGCCGGTTCATTGCATCTACTACCGTATCGGCGAAGGTGTCCTTCAAGATGAGAGATTCAAGTCGTGGATGAATAGCTTCGGCCCTGATGTTCACGTGCGCATTCGTCTAAATCGAGAGGCAAAGCTGAACCTCCTACCTTTCAGCATGTCATCGCGGGCGGAGGACATGCTCCAGACGCCGTCGCACTCACCACTTCCGCTTACTTGCTCCGCAATCTCTCACATCTGGACTCCGACATGTTCCACGTGCCGCACTACAATCTCGCAGCAGTGAATCCACTGTCCAGCAGTTCGTCACTCCTGCTCAGTCTAACTATTCGCCAAACTGATTCGTCCCGCAGTTTCCGGCCTCCCGGAGCATCTCCATCTCCATGATCCTTATAAACAGATCATCATGCGGCCAACGAGTGCACCCAGCACTCTCCCACGCATTGTCGAGGACCGCTTCCATACGGAAGGCATCGAACCCCGGGAGAAGTTTATTCATGATAACTTCCCGGCAGCATTTGCGCCAGTTCAAAAAGCTGCCTCCGAATTACCAGAGATTCCCAGCAGCCCTGGAGACGATTTGCGAGTGACAACGCTCGGGACCGGCAGCGCTGTGCCGTCCGTATATCGGAATGGTGCGTATTCTCCGCACTCCCGCGGGATGCTCGCTCACTGATCCGTATGAATCGACGCTCCAGTGCTAGCAACCTTGATTGAGATTCCGGGTCACGGAAACTTGCTACTTGACTGTGGCGAAGGGACATGGGGCCAGATGCAGCGACGATGGGGTCCAGTGGACAGCCTGGACATACTGCGAAATCTCCGTTGCATTTTTATCTCTCACAACCATGCCGACCACCATATTGGTCTCTCCCGTCTTCTGTCGAAGCGTCAGGAGGTATGCTGTTTTGATCCGCGGTTGTTGGGACACTCGTCGTCTAATAGTACTTTGCAGTTGCTACCGGACGCTGGACCGCTATACCTCATTGCGCAAAATCACACGCTTCAGCAACTTTTCGCATGCCAGAAGATCGAAGATCTTGGTCTGGCCTCAAGAGTACGCGTGATCTATAACGAAGACCTGCGCGTCGACCCAGGCGTGCACACTGTCGGCCATCCTACCTCACGGGCAGCCCGTCCCGATGAGCAACACTTCCACCGCACAGAAACGTGAGCTGCCGCATCCTTATCCCATCGCTTTGGATTATCAACTGAAGATCAACTACTGTAGATCGCAAACGCATCTCCGTGAACTGTGCAACGTGCTGAAGTTCGACATTGTCGAGACCGTGTTTGCAGCGCATCGCTGTGTTGCATTCAGCTCGGTCTTCCGCCATGTAGATGGATGGGGTCTTGCGTGAGTCCTTTGCTCGAGGTATCAGCTGCCGTTCAGCCTCCTGACCTGATGTGCTCCAGCTATTCCGGCGATACCATGCCGAACGATGCATTCATCGACGCCGGCCAGCACGTAAACTTGCTCATTCACGAGGCAAGCATGGCAAACGACCAGGAGGAGATGGCTAGTAAGAAAGGCCACAGCACGTTCGGTCAGGCTCTCGATGTCGCAAAACGGTGTGTAGTTTTCAACCTGCGGCGTACCCAAAAGCTGACTTTGGTGATGCAGGATGAACGCTCGCAACGTGCTCCTCACACACTTCTCGGGACGTTATCCCAAGATGATGCGTGTCAGCGCGAAATCTAGCGAACCTATGGACGATATTGACACCCCACCGCCTGTGCCGGCCCCTGGGGCTGCACCGACTCCGCCTATCACGTCCGCCGCTCCGATCGCAGGCGTTGCATTCGACCTCCTGACGATTCGCGTTGGTGACATGCGGAAACTCAACTGCTATCTGCCGGCGTTGGAGGCCTGCTTCGCGGCGGAGCTGGAGAACGAGGACGTTGCGGCACCTGGGGCTGCAGACGACGCACGCATTCACACTGCTGGTTAGATACTTACAAGAAGATATCATTCCTGCATTCAAGTGACTTTCGGCACCGACTGTGCTGTTGATACTTTGACTGATTGGAACTGGTGGATGTGGCGCGATCGTTTGGAAGCTATTTTGACGGTGTTTTCGTTTATCTGCGGGCCTGTGAGCGGGTCGGGAAACGATGTGATGATAGCTAGGGAGAAATAAGTAGCGCGATGAGTACAGGTAGGAGAGATGGTGAGCAGTACAGCGTTCGAAGATGGCGACGAAGCAGATTGGGATGCTCGACTCCATACGACGTTTGCACGTTTTTCCAGAACAGCAGCAAGCAAGATAGATCGACAGCCTATTCACTCTATTACGCCCAAGTGATCTTCCTTGATAGTGCCAATGGCGAACTGGCGCAAGGCGAAATTCTGTCAGACGTAGTGAGCTGGCTTGAAAACCAATGTCACGCACGATCTCTGTAGCGTCAACGCGTGTGCCAACAATCTTTAATCTGACTTTTGTGTTCTTTTCAATCACCTGAATGCAACCAAATGAGCGCGGTCAGATTGTGTCGCAGCTTTCGATGGTGCGCGCGCAGCATGTGCATACCTGCTCTTCAGACGCGAATTGAGGTGGGTTCGCGCTCGGGTCGAAGCGCATGTCTGATTGAATAAGCTGTATGTGTGTGAAGGGGAGCGCGTCAAGGGAGCGTGTCTCAGGGTAGGTCTGCAGACCAGCGCACCTGCGAGGATACGAAGACGGTTAACGGGCCGACATCCGCGAAGAAGCCCATCTATTAGCCCCAGGCAGACTACATCAGCAGACCGACACGTGTGCGCGAGAAGGAAGGAATCGCAGCGCACCCGAACGACGTTGTTGACTACGCCGTCAAGGACCTCGCCCTTGAAGGGCTTGAAGACGATTGCGCGGTACTTGGTGATGAATTCTGCTTGGCCGGACCCAGGCAGCACAATCCCGTCGCCTATGTTGACAACGTCGATGACTGTGATGATGTATCCGAACTGGCCTGAGCAGGTGCCTTCGACGTCGGCGTGAAGCTTCTTGGTGAGGAATTCCTTCATGCGCGGGCCGAAATAAGACGGGTGCAGCATGATTGTGTGGCTTAGCTCTTTCTGCAGGGACCAAGAGCGCGCCGTTCAGCGTCGTGCGAGGACGCGTGAACGGAACGGGTTGTCTCGCCGCACAATAAAGAACATGGCTGCACGAACGCGTCGATACGCGTTAATCTGCAAGCTTAAAAGGTAGTTGATGGCTCAGAGGTGGACGCGCGCCGATGTAGAACAGGTTGGTGCGCGTGACAAGATGGCGTCCAGGTCCAAGGAGCGTTGGATCGGAGTTTGGATGGGCTCGCAGAGACCAACCCGACACGTTCAACTGGTCAAGACGGGCTTTCTGATTGTCTGTGGCATATGATTTGTTGTCTTGCATGTATAGTTTTCACAAGAAGGTCTACGACACGTCGGCCGGAAGCGACCGAGCACATCGCGCTGAACCACAACAACGAGACCGTCAACCTATCACAGATGTGCCGAGAAGTGTTATTGTTTGGTTCGCAGGGATTGTTGTGTATTGGACTGGTTGTGTGTGCAACAATGGCGGCTCGTGTCCAAGATGAGACCTGTGCCCCGCCTGCCAGCCACACGGCCTCGTGCCAATTTGAGTCAGCGCACAGTTGCTCCTTGGCCTCCTCCCAGACCGACCGTGTCGACCGCGCACGCGCACTCGGCTGCTGCCGCCGTAACGATCGACCGGGACGCGATCAGCCGCATTGACCCTTGCCCCTACGCTTGGCCTTAGCCGTCGCACTCGCGGTCCGGCGTCAGCTGGTGCTGCCACAAATAACCGATACATAAACGACCCGTTACGCTTGCACCCTCCGCACATTACTGGCACGACCCCGCCCGCCAGATCCTTGTTCTCCTCGTCGCTTTCATATTCTCGCTCAAACATGATCCGGACGGCCACACCAGCCCCAGCTGCTAAGACTTCCCCACAACGACCATACATCAGCACGACCTCCCTCATTCTCGCACCGTATACGAAAGGGCCGCCAACTGTTGAAGTCACTACAACTCACAGCGTAGGTGTACCTCTGCTGCCAGTCGATAGAACCCTTAAGCACCAGAGGACGTTACGACCCACCGACTTTGATCGGCCCACCAACACCCCTTCGCCCGTCAACCTCGAGAATAATTCGCCACTCCCAACACGTGATGCCCCGCCGGCGCCAGCTTCCTCTTCTCCGAAACGCTCAAGTCCGGATCGGTCGGCAGAAGCCCGTGCACAAACCCCTTCATCTGGGGTACAACGAATATCGCGGTCTTTGAGACGCGAAAAGACCCTCATGCCCGAGGACTTCAGCAAAGCACGGGAGCAGGACTCGCTCGATTCGCCAGAACGCTCGTCATCTCGTACGCAACGAGAGCCGTCGCAAACAGACGCAGCAGACCCGGTGCGTGCCTGTGATAAGCGGCGGAAATGTTGCCTCCGTGTCCGTTGCTGACTTCATCACGGCATAGTGCTCGTCACGCCCACGCCGAGGGTTCGCAACCATTTCATTGGGGCCATCCGCTGACGACCAGAGGCGGTACTCGCGCTCTCCCACCGATACGCGTCACTACACCTGCTGGCAGCGCGTCAGCGAGTTTGAGGATGCACATCGTCAACTTGCCATCAGTGCCGACACTGCACACGGCGAGGTGTTTCAGATTCAAGGTGTTCTCGTCTTTAGCGCGTTTGAAGATCGGTCGCGAGGACCACACAACGAACATCCTGATTCTGTGTTCAGTGTTGCCGACGTCTGCATCGAACTTCGAACCTACTCGCGCAACTCGTGCGCGTACGCCAAAGAAACTGCCGAGGCACCAGAGTATGTCGACGTCTGTAGACGTGCCGACAGCCTCATCAAGGTTGCCTTTGATGCAAACGAGAGAAAATGGCGTCTCGGCAGTTCCGGCCGAGGCCACGCTGCACCAGTGTCGTGTTCCTTTAACATGGGTATCCCCGTGCACCTCTTTCGCAGCGCGAAGGAGCGCTATTTCCGAGTCACGGCTCGGGTCGACTTCGAGGTCGGCCCGCGACATCCATTGTCGTACAACGCTAGCGGCTCAGGCGGCTGTAAATCGAGCACAGTTCAGCTCGCGTGCGCCACAAGCGACCCCGTAGACTTTACCGTGTCTTATCTGGCTCTTCCTCGTTCGCCGTAACTTCTAATCTTTTGCACGTGCCCTCCATGCTCGTTGCATGCATTTGTCTTATCACGGCATCGATCTTTTCATGACCTTCACGACTTTCACGCTCACACGCTCACACATGCTTCCTCTCTCTCCTCCGCGCATATTCATGGGATGTCACTCGCCAGTGCGGCTTGCTGACCTGCTTTCGGGAACTCTGCTGTACCACTTCTCTGTGTTTTCTACCATCCGAACATTCATCCAACACAAGCATGTTCAGTTCATATCACCTTGTGACGTCTTAATCCAATCACTACTGCTTCAACTGCACGACTTGTGGTAACCTGCGCGGCCGTCCGCTCATTTTGGAACATCATTCGTAGTTGTGGGTGCGCACATGCGCACGGACCGTCGATCTGCTGATCTGTGGATCGTGTGCCCGTGGCCGAAGGCGCTGCAACGGCAACGAATATAAAGTGGCATGTTACCTCACCCTAGCTCCATCTTCTTCCTCTTCCTCTTGAACAATCGATTCGAAACACCAGTTGGCTTTTTTGTTTATTTTTCGCCCCATGTTCGGCTTCAACCTGCTCGTTGTCGCTCTTGCTCTCTTCAGCCCAACCAAGCTCGTCATCGCTCGCCCGACGAATACCACGCTCACTGCCAGCACGGTCCTCGGCGACGGAATAACGTCAAAGAGTGGTCGTATCAACGCCAATCTCCAGTGGCAATCGGCCTCTGGTGAGATCGGCGCGGTGACTAGGAGAGTAGTAGGACTAAACATGCCTTACAGGACAATTGGTTTCTGGTCCCTGCCCTGGCAGCACCGCGCATCCAATTTTCATCACCGACTGCTACCAGATCTCACTTTCGGCTGATCCGAACAAGAATCTCGATCAAGGTCATCTCAACAGCCCTCGGCAGCGCGTCGAATTCCTGACCCCTGCCTTGTCGGGAGGCAAGAGCTTCTCTTATCACTGGAAGATGTATCTCAGCTCCACGACTGGCACTGGCTCCAGCTTCTTCCATCTCATGCAGATTATCTCACGGGGTGACGGTGGGCCAATCGTCATGCTCAGCGCAGTGAACAACAAGGTGGTGATCAAAGACACCAAGCGCGTCAACGCGTCCACGCCGTCAATCGCGCTGAGCGCGTTCACGGATCGCACGACGGTGCATTCGATCCGCGGGACTTATGGAGCCAGCGGGTCAGTCGACTATCGTATCACTGACATCAATGGAACCCAAATCATGCGCTATAAGGCAACCGGCACTATGGGCTCGAACGCGTCGTAAGTGGTCGCTGGGACCGTCTCACCAAACATCATTGCTAAAGCCTGCACAGCGTCAAGTTTGGTACATATCGCAAGGTGTTTGCAGGCATGACGGCGGTCAAGTGAGTCTCCATAGCCTTGGACAATTCGCAAACTTCCCTGACCGTGGTACCCCAGAGCCGTCGTCGGCGATTTCGGAATTGGGAGCTAGCGCGCCTTCCGTGTTCGATAATATATGTGTCAGACTGACTGACATACCCCGCGGGGTTTTGGAGCAAAGTTGAAATTGGCCCCGCGGAGATTCGCGCTACATTCCCATTGCGTTATTTCTCCTTCTGTCATCTCATGCCGCTCACCGTGAAAGTCCCCTGATCGCCCGCCAGTACGTTCCTGCTGGCACATCTGACAACTTTACAACGTGGGCATGCACCAACCGCGGAGCCTTCGTGCTCCTCTTCAGTTCTCCTCCTCGTCCTTCTCATTGCCCAAGCTCTCTTTCTTCCTGCACGCACGCAACTATGGATAACTCTGGCACGCTCACCATGACTCTGGCGCAAAAGGTCAAGACCTTTGCGCCGCAACACGCTGCCCTGTCGCGAGAAATCGACGAACTCGAGCGTATTGCAACGAACGATCTCCCAAATCTACAGAATGCGCTCGAGTACACCCGGACAAACGTAACTCAGACAGAGCTCCTCATTACACAAGGCCGAGCCAAACTACGGCGAGAGTGGAGGTCGCACTCTGAGACTGCCGCCGAGAAGGCAAGTGGCGGCCTTGGCGGCTTGCTGAAGAATAAGGACGAAGCTGCAACCAGAGCGAAACTGCAGCAGGAATATGCGTACGTAGTCGTCATTTGCAGGCTATAGGCCGTGTATTTTGGCTCAAATCAGATGTTCCCCGTGCGTGACAGGACGTTCCAGGACGCGATGGCACGGTGGAACGCCAAGGAGCAGGAGCTCCAGGAGATCAAACGGCAAGAAATCCTGACTATGCAAAAGGTCTGTGCACTTCTCATCATCGTGGCTATTCATTTAACGCTCCCGAGCCAGCTGTACGAAGCTCGCGACACGGCCTCCCGGTATACACGGCACTGTACACACCTTGACAGAATGCACGCTCTCGTATTCTCCGGCGTCAAAATCGGTACGCTGCACTAGAGCCGGTCCATCCTCTCAGCTAATTCATTCCTCTGCAGAAATGCCTGATTACGAGTTCCTCGAGTGGCAGGTTCAGTGTGCCAATACAGATGGCCAGGTGCTCCAAGCCCAACTTGCTGCCGAATTGGCAGCCCAGAAGCTAGTCAATGGCTTACACGTTACACTCTATCAAATCGACAAGCAGTACACTAAGATCGAGCAGTATGCCCCATTGATTCGTATGTCCTCCTGTTATTGCTCGCGCATAAACGCTGAGGGCGTCACCCCATCCTAAAGCGAGCTGGTGGACTCGTCTTGCGAGTGGCGGATCTGCGGACCTCAAGTACGCGATTATTCCCAGCGCAACTCTGACAGACATTATTCATAAGTGATTGCAGGGATGAGATGCTTGCCACAATTGGAAGCTCGCTTTGTTTCATTGAACGGCTCAAGGACTCGCTCACGAAGACCACCAAATCCATTAAAGATCACAACACAGCAGGTCGGGGCTGCACTGTTATGTTGCCCAATACCCAACTGATGTTGACTATGCCGACGGGTACAACTGTGACGGTTGAGGGTAAACCCGTTCCGGTTTACGCGCCACGAGGCCTCATCCAAGGTAGCGAGGATGAGATGGCAGAGATGCTGGCCAAAACGATCAGCTCAGTTCGACACGCTGTCCAGGTGGTACGTCCTCGTCTTCTTCACTAAATCGAATCACTTCATTACGCTGACGAAAATATAGCTTGATATTGAACGGGAAAGCGTGCAGCGTAGAATCGATCAACTGGTACTCGATACGACGCAACTTAACGACGTCTTAAAGAACGAACAAACCCGTCGGCGCGCCTTACGGAGACAATTGTTCGACCAGATTGCGCAGGAGGCTGGAATACAGGTCGCTGCAACGCCAGCCGCTGCACCAGCCACTGCCAGTGCCGTTGCCAGCACGAGTCGCCCACTCCCTCCTCAGCCAAACGGTGTGGCAACCTCTTCTCTTAGTCCCAATCTGTCGCCACTGTCGCCAGTTGAGGTTGAGCATCCAGCGGAGCATCCACCGGCGTATCAGTCCTAAGTATCGCATTGTGTGTCACAAAGATTACCAAAGGATGATGTCTCTTCAGGAAAAATAGTTCTGTCATTTATCGACCTCGTCTCACAGCTAGCTACACAATAACACGGGTCACATTGTCGAGGTTCTCGAGCGGAACTCCCACGGCCTCGTTGATCAGCCCGTGGTTCTTCTCCGTATTCCCGACGGCGTATTCCGGATAGAACACTCTTGCTATGAGCATACTCCTGAAGCTCGTCGTGTCGCCCTTTTGGAGCGCCTCCAATCCTTTCTGGTACTTCTCCTTCGACGGCTCGTGCTCGATCGTCCACTCCTCCCTTTTCTGGCCAGTCACTCGCAAGATCGACTCCAGCATGTCGTTCTGACTGACGGTGAAGCTCGCCATGTAGACCTCCTTGTTGCGGTAGTCTTCCAAGCTGGGGCTGCTGCCCTCCGAAGCAACCGGGAGGCTGAGCAGACCAGCAACTACCCGCCCAATTTGCCCATAACTACTAACAGTCATCTGCGTCTTACCGTCGTCCAAGAACGACGCCTTCTTCGCTGCAAAGTCGATTCCGAACCCAGTAGGACTCTGCATGAGTAGCTCATACCAGAATCCTGTGGCGATGGCGACGTAGGCGCTGACGCCGAGCGACTTGATGTACTCGAACTTCGCCGGCTGATCGGCAAACACTGGCACGTCCTTTGTGAACGTCGAGTCGAATCTATTTGTGTAGTCGTGGGCCCAGTGATTGGGAAGAATCCAAGGCACTCCAGCAGTGGCTGCTGCTTCGACCAGTTGTGCATGGGTCTCTGGAGGTGCGAAAGGAGATAGAGTGATGATAAGCGCATCTTGGCCAGTCAGCGCTGCAACGAGCGCATCCTTATCGGTGTAGTCGACTAAAACGGTATGCACGCCAGCTGGAAATGTTGAGGGAGAGGTACCAGAAGGCCTAGTGAGAGCGGTGACGGTATGCTTTCCTGTGGCAAGAAGCGCCTCGACAATGGGACGACCGCTTCGCCCACCAGCCTGCGGCAATACCAACAGATATGGTACTCAGTAACGCGCACGAGAAGGTAACAAAGGCAAAAACACAAGAACTTACACCAACGACGATGACTTTGTCGATACGGTTGTTGGCCAGAGACATGTTATAAAGGTTCGGATTGTGGTGATTCAACTGACGGAGTCGCTTCAACGAACGGCGTTTGGCACTGAGCTCATCTTTCGACCATGATATATATTAAGACTTTTTATAGGTATCGGTGCTTCAAGACGCGCGGCGGGTTCTTTCGTGATTGGTAAGAAAGCGGCTGAATCAGCCCCAGCGGCACGCGTTGTCCGCGTCACCATCAACAATGACCTTCGGCACAAGGAAATGCATTGCACAAAATATTACGAAAACGGCACTATGGGGACTGCTGGGGATCATAACAATTGGAACATTCATGCAGATCTGTGTCTCCAAAGACGAAATAAATCTCGGTATGTCCAAAAGGTATCATACTGTTGCTATCGGCGACAAGTGCGTCCTTGTCAATACAGACGGGTCAAAATATGTCAATTGAGGCACAGATGTACAGCAACGAGGTACTCGAGAATCTAGTAGGCGCGACGCATTTCGTTGTGTGCCAGTGGTCTCAGCGGCAGTTCCACTCACGTGACACCGCTTCAGCAAACAAACTGACGTATTGTTACCATCCATTCACATCTTATCGTCGCTAGCTACACTACAGTACGAGTTACAGTGTCAAGGTCTTCGAGCGGAACTTCCAGTGCCTTGTTGACGAGCCCATGATTCTTCTCCATGTTCCCGACAGCGTGTTCCGGATAGAACACTCTCGCCGTAAGCATGCGCATGAAGCCCATCATGTCGCCCTTCTGGAATGCCTCGAATCCCTTTCGGTACTTCTCCTTCGACGGCTCGTGTTCGATCGTCCACTCCTCCCGTTTCTGACCAGTTACGCGTAAGACCGATTCGAACATGTCACTCTGGCTGACGGTGAAGCTCCCCATGTATACTTCCTTGTTGCGATAGTCCTCCAAGCTGGGACCGCTGCCCTCCGAGGCGACTGGGAGGCTGAGCAAGCTGGCGACCACACGTCCTATCTGTGGATAACTACTAACAGTCATCTGCGTCTTACCATCGTCCAAGAACGACGCCTTCTTTGCTGCAAAGTCGAACCCAAACCCTCCGGGGGTCTGCAGCAGCAGCTCGTACCAGAATCCGGTGGCGACGTCGACGTAGGCGCTCACACCGAGCGAGGCGATATGCTTGAACCGCCCAACTTGCTCAGCGAAAACCGGCACGTCCTTTGTGAGAGTCGGGTCGATTTCATCGGTGGTATCGTGAGCCCAGTGGTTAGGGAGAATCCAGGGGACACCGGCGGTGGCGGCTGCCTCCACTAGCAAGGCATGTGTGTCTTTCGGAGCGAAGGGAGACAGAGTGATGATAAGCGCATCTTGGCCAGTCAGCGCTGCAACGAGCGCATCCTTATCGGTGTAGTCGACTAAAACGGTATGCACGCCAGCTGGAAATGTTGAGGGAGAGGTACCAGAAGGCCTGGTGAGAGCGGTGACGGTATGCTTTCCTGTGGCAAGAAGCGCCTCGACGATGGGACGACCGCCTCGTCCACCAGCCTGCAGAGGCACCAACAGATATGGTACTCAGTAAGGCGCACGAGGAGGTACCAAAATGCCGCAAGTACTTACACCGACGACGATGACTTTGGTGATACGGTTGTTGGCCAGAGACATGCTGTGAAGGTTCGGACTGTGGTGATTCTGCGGGTGGTGTTGCCTCGACGAGCAGCACTCGACAGCGAGCTCTGCTTTCGACTATAACAGACGCCTCTTATACCTACTACCGCTTTGGACTGCATAGCGGAAGTTTTCGTGATTAGTCAGGAGCTTGGCTGAATCAGCACCAGGTGTACGCGTTGTCCGCGTCACCCTCAACTGTGTGCCTTCGGCACGAGGCAAGGTCGTACGCAAATATAGGCAATCCGACAATTTCATCATCAAACAAGAACCACCACAGTTTCCTCTTGCGCCTCTTGACCGTTGGTGTACCCTTTCAGGACCCGACGAACCACTTGTCTGTTCCCATTTCGCCTCAAATACCTACCGAATGAGGAATAATATCTTCATTTGAGCTTTTACAGTAGTCGGCGCTTTGAGCATCAGCGCAGGTAAGGGTCTCCAGGTACGGGATGTCCGGGTGTGATCGCTATCACAAGGTCTCCTTTATATTCAGGACGGTGAAACAGACGTCTTTATTGATACAACGAGCTGAGAAGACATTTAGAAAGAAGAAAAGTTGAGACGGGGTACTTGGGACTCGGATGGTTGTAGTGACGCCGTGATTAAATTCCTTGAGTATCAGCGGTTCTTCGCGGCACTTTGATAATCAACCTCGGTAAGTAATCCGTCGCACTGTCCCATCCATTGAATTTGTTTAGGAACTAGTTATACGACAGATCGCGTTGCAGTGTCCAGGTCCTCGAGAGGCAAGCCCAATGCTTCATTGACGAGCCTGTGATTTCCTGCGATGTCTCCTACACGACTGGCAGGATAGAGTATGCGGGCATAAAGCATGCGTCCGTAGGCCGTCATATCCCCCTTCTGGACCGCCTCAGCCGCATTTTGAAACCTCTCCTTTGTCGGCTCGTAACTGATGCGCCACTCCTCTCGCTTCTGACCGGTCACACGCAAGATCGAGTCGAAGATATCTTTCTGAGTGGCTGTGAAACTTAACGCGTAAACCTCCTTGTTGCGGTAGTCCTCCAAGCACGGCCCGTTACTCTCAGACGTAACTGGAAGACTAAGGAGACTGGCCACCGTGCGCCCTACTTGTCGAATTGTGCTAATCCCTATCTTAGTCTCCCCATCGTCGTAGAAGGTGACCTTCTTGCCCGTGAGGTCAAACCCAAACGCCCCTTCCTGTGGCAGCGAGAGCTCGATCCAAAAGCCTGTGGCGATGTTGATGTATGCGCTCACGCCGAGGGAGCGGATGTGCTCGAACCGCGCGAGCTGAGCGCTGAAGACCGGGAGCTCTTGAGTTATCGTTGAGTCAAATTTGCCCGTGGTGTCGTGAGCCCAGTGATTGGGAATAATCCACGGTACACGTGCCGTAGCGGCGGCCTCGACGAGCTGGGAGTGAGTCTCCGGAGGCGCAAAGGCGGAGAGTGTGATGACGAGGGCATCTTGCCCCTTCAGAGCGGCAACAAGCGCATCTTTATCGGCGTAGTCGACTGAGACGACATTGATGCCGGAGGTGAATGACGAAGATGTGGTGCTCGAAACTCGGGTGAGCGCGGTAACGCTATGTTTTCCGGTGGCGAGGAGCGCTTCCGTGATCGAACGTCCGGAATTTCCACCCGCCTGTCATAGTACCAACGAACACCAGAGTCAATCAAACCGCAATATACGAACGTAAACTCGTAAACAGCGAGATGGACGTACTCCGACAACGACGACGTTGGTGATACGGTTGTTGGCAAGGCTCATGCTGCAAGAAAGTAGATGTTTCAAGAGCAGGTGCCTCCCGATAAGTGCGACTCGATAAGGTTTATAGATCTTCCATACCGACAGAATCGGGGATTTCTCATACGTGCTGAGTGTGCTGCGTTCCTACCTGCCAGGACGGGCGCCGAGCTCGGGAGCTTTGAGCGCGACATGGCTTGGCTACTGTGCAGGTACCAACGCGCAGGAAGTAGTCCTGTCGAGTGGCTCTGCATCGCGCAATGCCCGAGTCCCGTCATATCATTGTCGCAAAGGTTGATGCTCAGTTGCGATGTCTGGGGGGTTCGGGCTTTGCCGTGGCGGCTCCTGGTCGCCAGTGCGGTTCTCGTTCAAGCAGTTTCAGAAGGGTCATGAGAGATGTATACGTATCAACGTCGTATGAAAGACCAGGGAACTTAGGAATGTGCTAATAGAGTACAGTGACATGTCTGAGGCGCAGCACCGGAACAATGCCCTCCACAACAACTACAACTGGGCTACCGGTACGCGGGCGAGGATAAATAGAAGTCCAGGGGCGGGCGTCCATGAGTGAGGAGAGGAGAGGAGACAGGAAGGGATGAAACAAGGTCGGGGACTGGGGTGAGGGACGCGACGCCACTGGGACGAAGGTTTGTGCGTGTCTGGAAAGGTTGCGCCACCGGAGAGTCAGGTTATGGGAAGGGCATGTATGTACAGCCGAGAGGCACGAGTCGCCGAAGACGTCCGCGTCTGATGGACGCCGTCAGGCCAGGAGGTGTTGCATTACGTGCAGAGTGGCGATGACGGGTATGCGATCGAGCTTGATCACGAGGGCGAGCGAAGCGCGGGGGAAGGGTTTGAGGGCTGAGAAGCATGAAGAGGACAAGGATGAGGCAAAGCATGAACTAGAAGCGAGAAATGCGAAGGAGATAAACATGGTGGAACAGCCCAGAAGGAGTGTGGGGGTGGGAACAACAACAACAAGTGCAGGAACAGGAAGAAACCGAGGCATGGAAGGCGGGCGAGATGCTGGCCGTCCGAGTTGAATCGAGATGGAGGACAAGAGGCGAGAAAGCAACGTAGAGTAGCAACAGGCAAGAAAGCAAATGAGCACAAAATGGTGGCAGGACACGAATGTACACGTAGGTATGATGCACCGGTGGGGTGAGATTGGAAGGTACGCGAGGTTAGCACGTAAATGTGCCTGTCAACACGGGATGTTGAGGCGTTGACGCGGAGCTATGACGAACGAGAACGGAATGGTTTGTCCCCAGCCACTACGCGCGCCAGACCAAAATAGGACAGCAAGCGAACCCGGAGGAGTGCGCCGACAGATCCCCAAGCAACCAGTCAGGCGACGCCAACGACAAACAGAGGGGCAAGATCGACGGCGGTCAGAAGGCCCCGGTTCTGCGCATGCCCGAAGGCGCAGCGGCCGCACTGACTGCCCCACGCAGAATGGAACCTGCACTAAGCAGACGCTGACGGACGGGCGAAGTGCTCGCGCTGCGCCGGTTCACGGGCGAAATGGAAGCTGATCGAGCCTCTTTTGCAGCTATGAATTGTTGGGGAATGGCGTCCGGGTCCGGGTCGTTCGGGTCCGCCGGGATCTCGACGGGGATGCGTAAGGGCGGTAGAGATGCGATTGTTGGACGGTGCGGTGGGGATGCCAGCAGCGGATCGTCCAACTCTGAAGTCGGCGTGAGCGCGGGCGTGCCTATGGGTGATACACAGGGCAGTGGGGGAGCATCCTCCGCTGAACTGGTAGGCGTGCTGGACCCGCTGGCATCAGAATCACCAGAAACCCGGGCTCTACGCTTCCTATGGCAAGGCAGCGGGAAGAGGTAGCAGTCGTCCTCAGTTTCTTGCTGGGCAAGAATACCACCGGCACTCGTCGGTGTGGAGACGGTCAGAGTGCACGGGGTCTCGGCTGATGGCGTTGGCAGTTCATCGACGCGCAAGAGTTCGACCGAGACACGGCCTGCGCCCACGGGGATGTCACAGGTATTCAAACCATAGCGGCGCCGTCTACGGGCTCCACGCGTCCACTTTTCTTCGTATGATGTCTCGAGTGCCTTGTCGACGCTGGAGAAGCATTCGCCGCAGCAACTACGAAGCGGCACCACAACTATGGGGACTTCGGCTGCACTCGCGCTGGAGCTACGGATGCGATTGCTGGGAGAGCCGTCGCCAGCGCGAGTGACAGCGAGCTCTCGGGCTCTGGTGCCTGGATCCGAGGTATCGCGACGCACAAGCTTTGGTGTGGGCGGTGAGCCGTCTGACAGCGACTCGAAGCATTGGTCGTGAGATCGCAGACATGATGGTGATGGGAGCGGCGCGTCTCGCGTGCGGCTGCTAGATCCACGCCGACTCGGGCTACCGAAGCTGCGAAGACCGGTCAGAACGCGCGTGAGATGTTCAAGGACTGGGCGCATACCTGGGCATGCGAAATTTGATTTGTGCGGGCTCCTTGTCGGGCGAGGCACGCCAGAGAGGCAGCGCGTAGGTCTTTGAAGAGAAGCGCTGGTGCAGCTTTGGTTGGTCTGGGATGAGTATACAGTCCTGGTCAAAGTGGACAGTTTTGGCAAAGGACTGGGCGCGCGCCCTTGACAGTGTGTGCTGGTTGGCGGCGACCGCCATAGAGGCCAGCGACGTCGTCATGAGAAGCGAGGCGGAGTGGGGTCAAGGAGCGCACAGCGGATCACCGCGTGTCGGGAACTTGCGGCTAGGAAGGGGATTGGACCGTTAAGGTAAGCGCTGCTCGTAGATCTCGTCCAAAGCTGCGCGTGTAGAACGTGCTGGCTTGGTGCTGGAGGAAGGTGCAGGCAAATGGGGAGAGCGCAAGATGCGTGGGCAGCACGGCCAAAGTGAGCCGCCCTTCATTTGTGCCGCGGTCACTGGATCAGTCGACCGCATACAGCCGACTCGTACGATCCAGCCGGCCTCCAAAAAATTGCAAGACGTTCTCAGCTGATCCTATCCCGCGGCCCATGACCAGCGATGGCCTTAACAATGTGTCCCACAAGGATCCAGGTGGCGGCTGTGCTGTAAGCGCTGTCGCTAGTGTGCAGAGCTGTATACGCAGGCCAACACACACATAACCGCGAACACAGGTGGGTGGTGTGACAGGATGACGGGTCGGGTCTGGATTGGTTCTGGGTAGAGTGCGGCGCCGCTTCTGGATGTCATATCATGTCCTCGACCAGCGGCAGTGCTCTCATTGGCCACATGGGTCCGTGGCACAAGTAACGTGACGGAAATGCGATTAAAAGCATCGCGGGAGGACAAAGGAGATGGTGGGAAGAGGACAAGAGAGCTGGCAGGGTGTGTGGATTATCAATCGTGGGCGAGGAGTCGGGCGCCGAACAGTGCCCGCGACGCGCGAGAGGTGGCTCGGCATGCCGAGGATCCGAGGCACGGTCCTCATCTTGGATGACTCCGCAGTGGCCGCACTTGAACCGCATCCAGAACCAGCGTCGACCCCGAGAAAAATCCACAAGCAGAGCGACGGGGTCAGCGTGCATGCGTCACCAGTGGCTGGCAATGAATCTGGCTATGGAAGAGTCAGCAAGCGACACTGCATATACCACAGCACGCCAGAGGTGAAAGTGATGACGACGATGATATGTGGCTATAAAAGTCAGCAGGAGGTTGCTTTAGGTGGAGAGGGCGCAGACCGCGACTTCGATGCACACTGGATCGACGCCGAGAGTTCTTTCGCCATGCTTGGAAGCCAGCCGTGAAGCCAATCTGCTAGAGCCCTGCGAATCGTGGGAGGCTCTGGTATGGATTCGGAACACCGGCGACCATACATGTCGATGTAGACTGAGAGGCGGGTTCTTACCTGTAGCTACGACCAATAGACTCGCACTTCGAGGAGGACGATCAGATCAACGTCAATGTGCGAGAGCGACATATTGAAAGTGCAGGGACCGATGATACGAGTCAGTCGGGATTTGGCAACAAGACAAGTTCCATGTCCACTGCCGCATTATCCCGAAGCTCCTCTTGCACTCCGCCACCGGGTCATCTACGCACCACAATCAGCGGACGAGTTTGCTTCCGCGTGCGATGAAGATTACAATCAAGTCCTGGCACGCGGTCGCAGAATGGCGCTGGAATACTGGCAAGCCTGTGAGCCACACAGACGATGATGATGAGGACGATGTCTGTGGCATTTGTCGGCTGCCTTTTGAGGCGTGTTGTCCGGCCTGCAAGGTTCCTGGAGATGACTGTCCACTCAGTATGTGTCCACATTCATGATAACTTGCCAGCTGATCCGCGCTGCAGTTTGGGGAGAGTGCACTCATGTGTTCCACATGCATTGCCTGCTCAAGTGGACGCAAACACCGGCCTCGAAGGGACAGTGTCCAATGGACCGTAGAACCTGGGGTGCGTGGGATTGTGCTTGCTGCATTCGCGCGTCAGGAGACTGAC
>Ga0247815_10001233_pt1 | contig 19758 bp, 19 predicted proteins | sample UWRJL194509B1_FD_181014 | JGI IMG/M metagenome (GOLD analysis project Ga0247815, IMG submission 181014) | Plant litter microbial communities from Arlington Agricultural Research Station in Wisconsin, United States - UWRJ-L194-509B-1 | ecosystem: Environmental > Terrestrial > Plant litter >...
CTGGGTGGAGCGCCACTTCGGCGATACGACGCCCGGGGCCGCTACGGCGCGCTTCCACGGTGCGGTCGAGACACTCGTCGCGGAGTGGGATCGCCACGCGGCCATCCACGCCGACGACCGCCGCTCGAGCGAGAGCAACCCGTTCGACCTCGACGAGGACGACGAAGGCGGAGTCCGCGAGGACTAGTTCCTCCCCGTCGTTTCAACTGCAAAACTCAGGCTGCAGAGCGGTCTCATCCCCAGTCTCGGGACGAGACACCCGCGGGGCCCCAGTTTTGCAGTTGAGCAGCTGGTCAAAGTGAGGCTGGTTAACCAGCGGGGCTACGCCTGCGGCGGGATCGCGGTCGGGTCGACCGGCTCGTCCAGTGGCGGGCCGTAGTTCGGCGCGGGCTGGGGAGCCTCGATGGCCCGCTGGCCGCCCATGAGCGCCTTCGGGTGCTTGAGCCGGGGAAAACGTGACGTGCCGGGCTCGCGGGGTGCCCGCGGCGCCTTGGGCTCGCGCGGAAGGCGTAGTCGCGGGGCGAGGATGTCGGGGAATACAGCAGGCGGAGGCGGGAACGCTTCGCGGGACCCGCGGATGATCTGGCGGCCGAGCAGGTGGTTTCCGGTTCCGCCGACGACCGCCCCGATGCCGAACGGGATGGCGCGGCCGATCGCGTTCGTGCTCTGGGTGATGGCGAAGCGCTTGAGGAAGGTCTTCTTCATCTGGTCGGCGATCTTGCCGACCGCTGCCTTCGGCAGGTTCTTGGTGACCAGCTCGCCCCAGAATGCGGTGCGAACCGGTCCGACGCCCGCGGCCTGGCCGGCGAGCTGCTTGACGAGGTCAGAGCCGGCCGTACCGAGCACGAGGGTCATCACGAGGGCGCGAGCGCGGTCCGGGTCGTCGACGACGATTCCGTGGACCTCAGCAACCGACTGCGCGAACAGTGCGCTCGCCTCGAGGAATCCGCCGGTCTCTACGGCGGACAGCGCGAGCGACGCTCCGACGCCGACCGCGGGGATGACGGCGCTGGCGCCGACGACCGCTCCACCGGTCGTGACGGCGGTCAGGTAGCGACGCTCGAGGGTCTTGATGACCTCTTCGGGTGTCGCGTTCGGGCGACCGGCGCGGATGCTGCGCAGGTGAGCGAGGACAACCGGACGCTGGACGGTGAGGACGCGATCGATGCCGGTGACGACGAAGTGATTGGTCGGGCTAAGAGATTCGGGGGAGCTCATACCTCAGCGTAGTCAGCGTTGTACTGTGCAAGTACCTCATCGATGGAAGCGTCCAGCACAAGCTCACCTTTGTTCAGGTACAGGCCGCGGGTGCAAAACCTGCGGAGGTCCTTCTCGTTGTGCGAGACGAAGAACAGCGTGCGGCCGCCCTCGAGCAGCTCTTCGATCCGTTTGTAGCACTTCTCGCGAAAACCCTTGTCGCCGACCGCGAGAACCTCGTCGACGAGGATGATCGGCTCTTCGAGCTGCGTGACGACCGAGAAGGCGATGCGCACCTTCATTCCGCTGGACAGGTGCTTGTACGGGGTGTCGAGAAACGCGCCGATCTCGGCGAACTCGATGATCTCGTCGAAGCGGGCGTCGACATCCGCTCGCTTCATCCCGTGCAGTCCGGCGGTCAGGTAGACGTTGTCGCGCACCGTGAGTTCCGGAACGAATCCGCCGGTGATCTCGATGAGCGGGGCGACGCCGCCCTTCACGCGAACGCTTCCCTCGTCGGGAAGGATGACCTCGGCCACGAGCTTGAGCAGCGTGGACTTGCCCTGGCCGTTGCGCCCGACCACGCCGATCGCTTCGCCCGCGGTCACCGTGAAGCTCGCGCCGCGCAGTGCCCAGAACTCACCCGAGAGCGTTCGGCGGTTGCGCCCGGCGAACAGGTCTTTGAAGTTGCGCCTCGAGCGACGATTGCGACGAAAGCGGATGCCGAGGTTCTCGACTTCGATGACCGTTGGTTTCGTGGTGGTCGCGATGGTGTCCGTCACGCTAGATCTCCTTCAGGACGGCACGCTCGGTGCGCTGGAAGACGAGGATGCCGATGAACAGGATCGCCAGGCTCATGAAGATCGCGACGATGACGGTGAAGGCGTCGAACTGGTCGGGGAAGAACGCGGAGCGGTAGAGCGACAGGATGCCGCTGAGCGGGTTGAACGCCGCCCAGACGTGCAACTGGGCCGGAAGATCCTTGACGCCGTAGATGATCGGCGAGGCGTAGAACAGGAAGCGCAGGATGAGCTTGACTGCGCGGTTGAGGTCGCGGAAAAACACCACGAGCGGCGCGACGACAAGACCGAGCCCGACCGTCAGGATCGCCTGGACGACGATCGCGAGCAGGAAGTAAAAGGCTTCCCAGTGCAGGGTCGCCCCGGTGAAGATCGCGAAGAGTGCGAGAACCGGAAGGCTCGCGATGAACTCGATTCCCTTCGACAGCACGAGGCTGGCGACCCAGATCGTGCGCGGGATCTTCGTCGAGCGGATGAGCTTCGCCTCGACGAGGTAGACCCGCGTGCAGTCCGAGATCGCCCCGTTGAACCACATCCACGGCAGCAGCGCCGTCAGCAGGAAGACGATGTACGGCGACTCACCGACGTTGCGGTTGAAGACCTGGGTAAAGACGAACAGGTAGATGCCGGCCATGACCAGCGGGTCGAGAATCGACCAGAAATACCCGAGGAAGGATGTCGAATAACGGACGCGCAGGTCACGCCTGGCCAGAAGCCACAGCGAATGGCGATACCGCTCGACGCGCGACCACACGGCTCGCTCGGGTACAGCGGTCACGTCGCATCCTTATCGGGACAGAAATATCCTGACCCTTCGGGATGACTTGCTCACCCGAATTCGTCTAGACGAAGAGGTTTGCGCGCTCCAGGTCTTCAGCGAAGTCGATTTCGACGGCGTAGAGGTCAGAGATATCTACCGGCTCAACGAGCAGGTTGTCCTGCTCAATCGCCAACTCTAATCCACGTTCGAAGTAGTCCTGGTCGTCAACGCGCTTGAGGTGCTTGAGCAGCGCCGCCTTGTCGTCGCGGGAGATGTAGTTGATGCCGACAGCTTCGCCGAGTCCGCCAACAACCGTCTTCGACAGTTCCTTGATGTAACCCTCGGCGTTGGTCGTGTACTTGACCTCTTCATCAGAGACCTTGTCGGTGTTGACCGAGACGAAGGACTGGTCGCGGGCGATCATCTTTGCTGCGCGCTCGAGTGCTTCGGGGTCGAAGACGACGTCGCCGTTCATCCACAGCACTCCACCGGGAGCGGATGCCTGCAGTGCACGCATCAGGCTCTTCGAGGTGTTGGTCTGGTCGTACTGCTCGTTGTAGACGAACGATGCCTGCGGAAAAGCCTCGATGATGTGCTCGAGCTTGTAGCCGACAACCACGGTGACCTGGGCAGCGCTGCCGAATGCGTGGTTGATGTTGTCGAACTGCTGCTGCATGATGGTGCGGCCGTCAGCGAGTTCGGTGAGTGGCTTGGGGAGTGAACGGCCAAGACGGCTGCCCATTCCAGCGGCAAGAATTACAATCTGCGTAGTCACTATGTGTCTCCTCAGTAGGTGTCGGATGCCCCTGCCACAAGTGAACCGACAAAAAACGTTTCCCTGCTGTTTACCTCTGGGGCATAGAAGTTGACACGTCCTTGTGCGTGGCCAGTCTACCGACAGGCCTTTTAAAGGATAGGGAAGCTAGCTGGATGTTGTCGTTTTGTGATGGAATCTCGAACGGCGAGTGCGAGCCCATACCACTTGATACGGTTGAGCCGTGGATTCCGAACCAGAAGCAACCGAGGCCAAGACCCCGCCTGCGGCCCGTAAGACAGCCGCGCGCGCGTCCACGTCGACTCGAACTGCGACCCCCGCCCGCAAGGCCGCTCCGCGCAAGCCGAGAGCGCCGAAGGTCGTTGCTCCGGTAGTCCGCGAAAATGCCCTGAAAATCACCGGTCTGGTGAAAAGGTTCGGCGACAAGACCGCCGTCGCGGGAATCGACCTCGAGATCCCCGCCGGCTCGTTCTTCGGAATCGTCGGCCCCAACGGCGCGGGTAAGACCACCACGCTGTCGATGGTCACCGGTCTTTTGCGTCCCGACTCCGGCACCGTTACCGTCCACGACGTCGATGTCTGGGCTGACCCGGTAGCCGCGAAGCGCAAGATGGGCGTGCTTCCGGACCGCCTGCGACTCTTCGACCGCCTCACCGGCGGCCAGCTGCTCTACTACTCCGGCATCCTGCGCGGACTCGACGGTGCCACGGTCAAGGCCCGCACCCGAGACCTCGCCGCGGCCTTCGGTCTCGACGAGTCGCTCGACCGTCTCGTGACCGACTACTCGGCCGGCATGACCAAGAAGCTCGCGCTCGCTGCGGCCATGATCCACTCGCCGCGGCTGCTCGTGCTCGACGAGCCGTTCGAGTCGGTCGACCCGGTCTCCGCTGCCAACGTCATCGAGATCCTGCAGCGCTACGTCGCGGCCGGCGGAACCGTCGTGCTGTCCAGCCACACCATGAACCTCATCGAGCGGGTCTGTGACTCGGTCGCGATCGTTGTCAACGGTGCGGTCCTCGCGAGTGGTCCGATGGCGAGTGTTCGCGGAACCAAGTCCCTCGAAGAGCGCTTCGTCGAACTCGCGGGTGGACGCAAGAGCGCGGAGGGCATGGAGTGGTTGCACACCTTCTCCGACTGAAGCTCCAGCTTCTCGGAAACTCGTTCCGCCGCAGCCCGTGGCAGCTCGTCGGCATGGTCCTCGGTCTCATCTACGGACTGGGAACCGCGGTCATCGTCATCGCCGGCCTGCTCGCGCTGCGCTTCGTCGACGCCGAGACCGCGCGCAACACCGAGGTCGTCTTCGGAGCCATCGTCGTCGTCATCTTCACGGTCATCCCGCTCACGCTCGGAATCGACGACACTCTCGATCCGCGTCGGTTCGCGCTGTTCGGCCTCCCGAACAACAAGCTCGCCACCGCGATCGCCATCGCCTCGCTCGTGAGCATCCCGGCGATCGTCATCACGTCGATCGCGCTCTCGCTCATCGTCACCTGGAGCCGGGACGGCATTTCGATTGCACTCGCGGTAGTCAGCGCTGTTCTGATCGTCGCGACCTGCCTGCTGTCTGCGCGAGTGGCGACATCCCTCGCCGCGTTCTTTCTCGCCACCCGCCGGGCACGGGACCTCACCGGAATCCTCGGTGTCGTCGCCCTCGTCGCGGTCAGCCCGGTTATCGCATCGCTCGCCTCGGTCGACTGGCAGCGCGACGGCCTGACCGTCCTGGCTGGCATCGAGCGCGTGGTCTCGTGGACGCCGCTCGCGGCAGCGTGGGCGTCGCCGGCGGATGCTGCCAACGGTGACATCGCGGGCGCGCTTCTGAAGATGCTGATCGCCTTCGTCTGGATCGGCGTGCTCTGGCTCGCCTGGCGCGGACTCCTCGGCCTCATGCTGGTCACCCCGGAGCGCCAGCCGCAGGCCAAGCGCTACGCCGGGCTCGGCTGGTTCGACCGCCTGCCGCGCACGCCGACCTGGGCTATCGCCGCTCGCAGCCTCACCTACTGGGCTCGAGACTCCCGGTATGGCACCTCGCTCGTAATCATCCCGCTCATCCCGCTCGTGATGATCGTTGCGCTCAGCATCGCTGGCGTGCCGACCGACATCCTCGCGCTGCTGCCGGTGCCGGTCATCTGCCTGTTCCTGTCCTGGGCCGTGCACAACGACGTCTCTTTCGACAACACGGCCATCTGGCTGCACCTGTCGGCGAGTACGTCGGGAATCGCCGACCGCTGGGGCCGGCTCATCCCGATCCTGTTCGTCGGCATCCCGGTGCTCGGGCTCGGTTCGGTGGCGAGCATCGCGGTCAACGGCGACTGGACGCTGCTCGGGCCGCTCGTCGGTGTCAGCGCCAGCATCCTGTTCTCCGGTCTCGGACTGTCGAGCATCATGTCGGCGGCGTTCCCGTACCCGACCGTGCGACCGGGCGACAGCCCCTTCGCTGCGCCGCAGGGTGGGGGAAGCCCGTCGGGCATCATCCAGGCGTTCTCGTTCCTCGCGATCGTGCTGCTCGCGGCGCCGGCCGGGTATTTCGCCTACCTCGGCATCATGGGCGAGCCGGTCTGGCTGACGCGCTCGCTGCTCGCGGGCGTCGGGATCGGCCTGTTCGCGCTGATCGGCGGGTCCGTTATCGGCGCTGCGGTGTACGAGCGTCGCGCACCGCAGATCCTCGCGTTCTCGATGCGGAACTAGCCTGCGTCATCCGCTCCGCTGCCGTAAACTTGTGCCATGACTGACACCGAGCACACCGGCGGCGGAACCTCGACCCTCGACCGCGAACTCGAGGAGCTGCTCAATCAGGAGCAGGTCGAAGAGGGCGACCACGAGCGTTTTTCGCACTACGCCCCCAAGAACAAGATCATGGAGTCCGCGCTGACCGGCAAGCCCGTGCGCGCGCTGTGTGGCAAGCTCTGGACGCCGGGTCGCGACCCGGAGAAGTTTCCGGTCTGCCCCACCTGCAAAGAGGTCTACGAGACGCTGAAGTAGCGCCTGTTTGCCACTTTCTGGGCAAAAACGGCACCTACTTGCCCGTTTTCTGGCAAACACCGCAGCGTGTGGAGAAGTGGAGCGGCAAAACACGCGTTCGCGCATGATGAGTGGATGCCGCGCCGTCAGGATCTGCCGCCAGAGTTTCGCACTGGGGCGTTTGACGTATCCCTAGGGCGCGAGGCGGGGCTGACGCCCGATCGGTTGCGTGCTTCGGATTTGCAAAAGCCGTTTCGCGGGGTTAGGTCGACCGGGCTTGATCTCGACCGCACTGTCGATCTGTGTCGGGCTTATTCCGCACGGATGCCGGCTCACGCTGCTTTCAGTCACCTGACCGCAGCGGCAATCTGGGGATTTCCGTTGCCGCTGCCTCGTGCCGACCGAAGAATCCACGTGGTCGTCCCAGTCGGACACCGTGCTCCGCGAGGGAAGATCGTTCGCGGACACCAATCGCACTCAGCAGACGACGTCTCGGTGACACGCAAATTGCGGGTCACGTCGCCAGCGACAACCTGGTGCGACCTGGCCGAGATGCTCGAAGTGCCCGATCTGCTGGCGTGCGCGGAATTTGCCATCACGGGCAACCCCTACGAAAACCGGCTGGCGCTCACGTCCCTGGAGAATCTGGCGGCCGCGGCCGGAATTGTCGCCGGCGGTCACGGCCATCGCGCGAGAACGACCGTGCTCAGGTTTGCGCGAGCCGGCGCGTTGTCGCGACCGGAATCGCTGCTGCGGTACCTGCTGGTCAAGTCGGGACTACCGAATCCGCGGATCAACGAGAACTGCAACGACTCGCGCGGATCGTTCATTGCGCTCGCCGATCTCTCGTGGCCGGCGTTTCGCGTTGCGGCCGAATATGAGGGGGACCACCACCGCGGCGTGTCCCAGTTTCGTAGCGACATACACCGGTTCGAGAAGCTGGCGGATCACCATTGGGCGGCGGTCCGTATCAGTGCGGACGACCTCTTTGACCGCCCAGACCAGACCGTCGCGCGTGTTGCGTCTCGTCTCGCGGAGAGAGGGTGGAAGGGGAAGGCGCGATACCCCGGAATCCGGTTCATACGCTGACGGTTTGCCAGGAGACGGGCAAATCATTGCTCTGTTTGCCCGTTTTGGGGCAAACAGTTACACGTACACGGTCGGGATGGCGGGCTCGCCGCGCGAAAGGCGGAAGGCGCCCGCCGGGAGCTCGGCGATCGACGCGGCGCGGTGGGTGCGGGCCAGCGCGGCGCCGGCGGGGCCGGTGTAGCGGGTATCAGTCACCCCGTCGGTGATGAGCGGGACGAGCAGCGGGCGTCCGGCATCCTCGGGGCCTGGCTCGTCGAGGTGGATCGTCTCGGCGGTTGCGACGCCGTCGACGAGGGTGCGCATCGGGTACTTGCGTCCGGCGACGGTGGCCTTCGCGGTCGACTTCTTGGCGACATCCACCCAGTTGCCCTCGTCGTCTACGCGGGATACGAGTTTGTAGACCATGCCGGAGGCCGGATGTCCGGAGCCGGTGACGACGGAGGTCCCGACCCCGTACGAGTCGACCGGCGCCGCGCGCAGGGCCGCGATCGTGTATTCGTCGAGGTCGTTCGTCACCGTGATCTTGGTATTGACCGCTCCGAGGGAGTCGAGCTGGGCCCGCACCGCCGCGACCTGCGCCGGCAGGTCGCCGGAGTCGATGCGGACGGCGCCGAGCGTGGTTCCCGCAACGCGCACAGCGAGATCGACCGCGGCGGTGACGTCGTAGGTGTCGACGAGCAGCGTTGTGCCGGAGCCGAGGGCTGCGACCTGCGCGCGGAACGCCTCTTCTTCGCTGTCGTGCAGCAGCGTGAACGCGTGGGCGGCTGTGCCCATCGTCGGAATGTCGTAGCGGCGCCCGGCTTCGAGGTTGCTCGAGGCACCGAAGCCCGCGATCCACGCGGCGCGCGCGGCCGCGACGGCCGAACGCTCGGACGCCCGGCGCGAGCCCATCTCGGCGAGCGGCCTACCGTCGGCGGCCGAGACCATTCGCGATGCGGCCGAGGCGACAGCGGAGTCGTAGTTGAGCACGCTGAGCGTCAGCGTCTCGAGGATGACGGCCTCGGCGAAGGTGCCCTCGATCACGAGAATGGGCGAGTTCGGAAAGTACGCCTCACCCTCGGCGTAGCCCCAGATCGTGCCCGTGAAGCGGTAGTTCGCCAGCCAGTCGAGGGTCGCTGCGGTGACAACGCCGTTGTCCCTCAGCCAGGTGAGTTCGGCATCCGTGAATCTGAACTGCTCGATCGCCTCGAGCAGCCTGCCGGTGCCGGCGACGATGCCGTAGCGGCGTCCCTCGGGAAGTCGGCGGGCAAAGACCTCGAAGATCGACTGGCGATCGTGACGGCCGCTCGCAATCGCGGCATCGATCATCGTGAGTTCATAGCGGTCGGTCAACAGCGCGGTGCTCATGAGTCGAGCCTATCCAGCGCGGCAGGTTCGAGGCGGCGCTCAGGCGCGCACCGCTAAACTTGCCAGCGTGACGGATGCGCCCATAGGAGTTTTCGACAGCGGCGTGGGAGGACTCACGGTCGCGCGGGCCATCATCGACCAGCTTCCGCGGGAGTCGATCCTCTACGTCGGCGACACCGCGCACTCGCCCTACGGCCCGAAGCCCATCGCCGAGGTACGCCGCTACGCGCTCGACGTGATGGACGACCTCGTCGCCCAGGGTGTCAAACTGCTCGTCATCGCCTGCAACACCGCGTCTGCGGCGATGCTGCGCGACGCCCGCGAACGCTTCACCGACGGCTACGGCATCCCGGTCGTCGAAGTCATCCAGCCGGCGGTTCGTGCCGCCGTCCGGCAGACCCGCAACAAGCGCGTCGGGGTGATCGGCACGGTCGGCACGGTCAAAACGAAGTCCTACGAGGACGCCTTTGCCGCGGCATCCGACCTGCAGATCTTCACCCAGGCGTGCCCGCGCTTCGTCGAGTTCGTCGAGGCCGGTGTGACGAGCGGCGCTGAACTGTTCGAGGTCGCTGAGGAGTACCTCGGTCCGCTCAAGACTGCTGACATCGACACGCTCGTGCTCGGCTGCACGCACTATCCGCTGCTGGCCGGCGCCATCCAGTACGTGATGGGCGAGAACGTCACCCTGGTATCGAGCGCCGAAGAAACCGCCTACGACGTCTATCGGATGCTGGTGAAGCACGGTCTGGAGCGCACAGTGCAGACACCGCCCACCTACACTTTCGAGGCCACCGGAGACAGCAAGGCCGAGTTCCTGAACCTTGCCTCGCGTTTTCTCGGGCCGGAGGTCACCTCGGTCGACCTCGTCGAGACCGGCACCATTTCGCTCCCCAAATTTTCGAACTAGCCAGACCTAACTAATAAAGGAAGTACATGTCACGTCACGACGGCCGCGAGGCAAACGAACTGCGCGAGGTCACCATCGAACGCGGATGGAGCGACCAGGCCGAGGGGTCCGCGCTGATTTCGTTCGGCCGCACCAAGGTCCTGTGCACGGCGTCGTTCACGAACGGCGTTCCGCGCTGGCTCAAGGGCAAGGGAACCGGGTGGGTGACCGCGGAGTACGCAATGCTTCCGCGCTCGACGAACGACCGCATGGATCGTGAAGCCGTCAAGGGCAAGATTGGTGGACGCACGCACGAGATCTCCCGCCTGATCGGACGCAGCCTTCGCGCTGTCGTCGACACCAAGGCGCTCGGCGAGAACACCCTCGTCATCGACTGTGACGTCCTGCAGGCCGACGGTGGCACGCGGACCGCGGCCATTACGGGCGCCTATGTCGCTCTCGCCGACGCGATCGAGTGGGGCCGCGACAAGGGATTCATTGGCAAGAACTCGAAGCCGCTGCTCGACAGCGTTGCGGCCGTGTCGGTCGGCATCATCGACGGTGCTCCCATGCTCGACCTCGCGTACGTCGAGGATGTCCGCGCCGAGACCGACATGAACGTCGTCGTCACCGGGCGTGGCCTGTTCGTCGAGGTCCAGGGAACCGCCGAGGGAGCTCCGTTCGACCGCAACGAACTCAACGCTTTGCTCGACCTTGCGGTCGGTGGCGCAGCAGACCTCACCGCCCTCCAGGTGCAGACGCTGGCCGCGGCACGGTCATGACCATCCAGCTCGTGCTCGCGACGCACAACGCGCACAAGGTCGAGGAGCTTCGTCGCATCCTCGGTCCGGTGCTCGATGGCATCGAGCTCATCGGCTACGACGGACCGGAGCCGATCGAAGACGGTGACACGTTCGAGGCGAACGCTCTGATCAAGGCGCGGGCAGCATCCATTCACACCGGGCTCCCCGCGATTGCGGACGACTCGGGGATCAGCGTTGATGCTCTCGACGGTGCTCCCGGCATCCTGTCCGCGCGGTATGCCGGCAATCGCGACGATCACGAGAACCTCGAGCTGCTGCTCGGTAATCTCGCGAGCGAAGAGGATCGCGCCGCACAGTTTTACTGCGCTGCCGCGTTCGTGAACGGCAGCTTCGAGCACGTCGAACTCGGCGTCTGGCCGGGAACGGTGCTCGCCGAGGCTGCCGGCGTCGGCGGATTCGGTTACGACCCGATCTTCAAGCCGGACGGCCTTGACGTGAGCGCGGCCGAGCTGACCGCCGACGAGAAGAACGCCATCAGCCACCGCGCGAAGGCCTTCGCGCAGCTGATGCCGGTCGTGCGCGAGCGCCTGCTCTAGCTCCGGAAATAGTCGCTGTAAGCAGAACCGCTGGCTTTGGCCGGCGGGGTCGGGTTGGCTTGGCGCATGACAACGCGACTCCTCGTGCTCGGCGGCACAGACTTCGTCGGCCGCGCCCTCGTCGCTGAGGCGCTTGCCCTCGGCTGGGACGTCACGGCGCTCAGTCGCGGCACGCGGGGTGCTCCCGAGGGCGTCAGGCAGCTCGTGGCCGACCGGCGCGAGCCAGGGTGGCTCGACGCACTCGGCGACGAATCGTGGGACGTCGTTGTCGACACCTGGTCATGGGAGCCGTCTGCGGTGCGTGATTCGGCATCCGCTCTGGTCGATCGAGCCGAAACCTACGCGTATATCTCGAGCCGGTCGGTGCACCCGTACCCGACGCCGCGGGGCGCGGACGAGAACCAGCCGATCGTCGAGTCTTCGGCGGATGACGAAGGCTTCGACGACTACCCGCGAGCGAAAGCGGGTGGCGAGCTCGCCGCCGTCGCAGCCTTCGGCGACCGGGCGCTGCTCGTGCGTCCCGGACTCATCATCGGACCGCACGAGAACATTGGCCGGCTTCCCTGGTGGCTGACCCGGATCGCGCGCGGCGGCGAGATCATCGCGCCGGGTCCGGCGGAGGGCACCTTCCAGTACATCGACGCACGCGACCTCGCGCGGTTTACGCTCACGCTCGCATCCGAACACCGGGCCGGCGCGTACAACGTCGTCAACGAACCCGACGCGACGACGATCGGTGAACTGCTCGAGCTCTGCCGGGAGGTGACCGGCTCGACCGGCACCCTGTGCTGGACCGATCCTGACGCGCTCGTCGCCGCGGGAGTCGACCGTGGATGGACCTGCCGATCTGGATTCCGGATGCGGATGGTCACGCCACCATGCACGGTGCCGATGTCTCGAAGGCGGTGGCCGCCGGGCTCACCATCCGCCCGCTGGCCGAGACCGTCGCCGACACCTGGGCGTGGCTGCAGTCCATCGGGGGAGTCGCGCCCCAGCGCCCCGACCGGCCACCGCTCGGCCTCTCACCCGAGCGCGAGGCCGCGCTGCTCGTCACGTTGGCGCCCTACCGATAACGCCACTCATTCCTATCAGCGGCGACACGCTGGCCCCGTAATCCCGGGCCGCCTACGCTGGGAGCGTGACCGAACACTCGCACGACCATGCCCACGGCATCACGAATCGTACGCGCCTCGTCGCAGCGATCGCGATCGTCGCGGTCTTCCTCGTGGTCGAGGTCGTCGGCGCACTACTGTCAGGCTCGCTCGCCCTGCTCGCCGACTCCGGCCACATGTTCTCCGACCTGCTCGGGCTCGTCGTCGCGCTCATCGCCCTCGGCATCGCCGCGCGTCCAGCGACCGACCGGCAGACGTTCGGCTACCAGCGCGCGGAGGTCTTCGGCGCGCTCATCAACGGCGTTCTGCTCGCGGCTATCGCCGTCTTTGTGGGAGTCCAGGGCGTCATCCGCCTCTTCGAAGGAGGCGACTCGCACGTCGCGAGCCTGCCGATGCTGCTCGTCGCGGCCGCCGGCCTCGTCGCCAACATCGCGGTCATGTTCGTGCTGCGCGGGGGAGCAGCGACCTCGATCAACATGCGCGGCGCGTACCTCGAAGTGCTCGGCGACCTGATCGGGTCGATCGCCGCCATCATCGCGGCCGTCATCATCCTCACCACCGGATTCGTGCAGGCGGATGCGATCGCGTCACTGCTCATCGCCGTGCTCATCGTTCCGCGGGCGATCACGCTGCTTCGCGACGTGTTCCACGTGCTGAGCGAGGCAACTCCGCGCGGAACGGACGTCGAACAGATCCGCCAGCACATCCTCGAAACCGAGGGCGTCATCGCCGTCCACGACGTCCACGTCTGGGCGATCACCTCGGGTGCGCCGGTGTTCTCCGCGCACGTCGTGGTCGAATCCGCCCTGTTCGAGGGCGGCGGAACGGGTCGCCTGCTCGACCAGCTGAGCGGATGCCTCTCCGGACATTTCGACGTCGAGCACTCGACATTCCAGCTCGAGCCCGCCGAGCACGCCGATCACGAAGACCAGTTCCATCGGTAACTGACGGCGCCAGCGGCGGGTAGAGTTTCGGTGTGCCGAAACTTGCGACGCCACCACTCCGAAATCCAGTGCCGAAGAGAACCTTCTGGCTGCTCGGCCCGGCCTTCGTCGCGGCGATCGCGTACGTCGATCCGGGTAACGTGGCCGCCAACCTCACCGCCGGTGCCCGCTACGGTTACCTGCTGCTGTGGGTTCTCATCGTCGCGAACCTCATCGCGGTGCTCGTGCAGTACCAGTCAGCGAAACTTGGTCTCGTCACCGGCACGAGCCTGCCCGAACTGCTTGGCACGCGCCTGAAGACACCGGCAAGGCGCATCTACTGGGTGCAGGCCGAGCTCGTCGCTGCAGCGACCGACATCGCCGAAGTGCTCGGTGGCGCAATCGCCCTCAACCTGCTGTTCGGGCTCCCGCTGCTCGCCGGGGGAGTCATCGTCGGGATCGCCTCCATGCTGCTGCTCATCGTGCAGTCGCGCTCGAGCCAGCGCGCTTTCGAACTCGTCATCATCACCCTGCTCGGCGTGATCGTCGTCGGGTTCGTGTCCGGCCTGTTCGTGAGCCCGCCGGATCCGATCGCCATGCTCGGCGGCATCGTGCCGCGCTTTGAGGGAACCGACTCTGTGCTGCTCGCCTCGAGCATGCTCGGAGCAACCGTCATGCCGCACGTCATCTACCTGCACTCAGCGCTCGCCCGCGACCGCCACGGCATCACCAGGGACCCGGTACGCCTGCGCACGCTGCTCAAGGCCACTCGAGTGGATGTCGCGGCGGCGCTGGTGATCGCCGGCGCCATCAACATCGCGATGTTGCTGCTCGCCGCATCCAGCCTGCGCGGGGTCGACGGCACCGACACCATCGAGGGCGCGCACGCCGCGATCGTGGATGCGCTCGGCCCGACGATCGGTGTCGTCTTCGCGATCGGGCTGCTGGCATCCGGTCTCGCTTCCACCTCGGTCGGAACCTACGCTGGCTCGGTCATCATGGGCGGGCTGCTGCAGGTGCGGATCCCCCTGCTGCTTCGTCGTGCGATCACCCTGATTCCGGCTCTCATCGTGCTCGGCATCGGAGTCGACCCGACGAGGGCACTCGTGCTGAGCCAGGTCGCGCTGAGCTTCGGAATCCCGTTCGCCCTCATCCCACTGGTCAAGTACGCCAGCTCGAAGACGATCATGGGCGACTTCGTGAACGCACCGTGGCTGCGCTGGGCCGGCTGGATCAGTTCGGTCGCAATCGTGCTGATCAACGTGCTGCTCATTGCTCTCGTTATTGTGGGGGTGTGATGGACTACCCGATCGCCGTCGAGGACTACGTCAAGGTCATCTACGCGCACACCGAATGGCAGCCGACCCCGATCACCTCCCGTGCTCTCGCGGAGAGGCTCGGCCTTGCGGCGTCATCCGTCACCGAGATGGTGAAGAAGCTCGGCGTGCTCGGACTCGTCGACCACGTGCCCTACGGCGCCGTCACCCTCACGAAAGACGGGGAGGCGCTCGCCCTGCGGATGCTGCGCCGGCACCGCCTGATCGAGACCTGGCTGGTTCGCCAGTTCGACTACGGCTGGGACGAGGTGCACGACGAGGCAGAGGTGCTCGAGCACGCGCTGAGCGACCGGTTGCTCGATGCCATTGACGCGTCGCTGGAGTTTCCGACCCGGGACCCGCACGGTGACCCGATCCCGTCGGCTGGTGGGGTGGTGACGCAACCGAAGGGCATCCTGCTCGCGGATGCTGACCCCGGCCAGGCCGGTGTGGTGGTGCGGATCAGCGACCGCGACCCTGCGCTGCTGCGGCATCTCGAGGCGTCCGGGCTTGTCGTCGACCGCGAGATCACGGTCGTTGGCCGCCAGCCGTTCGGAGGGGGCTTCGCCGTCAGTCTCGACGGCTCGGCCGAGCCGCTCGATCTCGGAGACCTCGCCCTCGCATCCATCTGGATCGCGGTCACGCCGGAGTGCTGACCCGGCCGCTCGCGGGCGGATGCGGCACACGGCGTAGGCTTGCACTCGCTATGACGAACACTTCTGCAGACCTGCCCATCGAAGAACCTCCGGCCGAGCGCATCGCGCACGCCGTCAACGCCCTCGGCGAGGACGAGGTCATCTCGCGCAGCATCGCTCTGCTCGCGGGCTACAACGTCGGCGAGGACTTTCTGCTGTACGTCGGCGGAACGCACGCTCAGGGCATCCTCGACGGTGCCCCGCCGCTGTACTGGCCCGAGGTGTGGGGCGCTCGCGCGCTCATGTACGTCTGGAACGACAGCGCACGTCTCGGGATCCAGGCCGGCCTCAGCAACCAGGCCTGGCGGGTACGCGAGATGAGCGCAAAGGTGACCGCGGCGCGAGTGCTGCCCTTCGTTGACGAGGTCACGGCGCTCGCGACCGACGATGTCGCTCGAGTGCGCGCACAGGCGGCTCGTACGCTCGGCGAGATCGCGGATGCCGACGCGGTTCCGACGCTCACGGCTCTTCTGAAAGACAAGGACATTGACGTGCGTCGCCAGGCCGGATCCGCGCTATCCGCCATCAAGGCTCGCACGCCGGAGGCATCAGCACCGGAAGCAGCAGCAGCAGAGTAGAGCTTCGAGACACACAGAAGGCCGGGCGAGTTGAACTCGCCCGGCCTTCTGTTTAGAGGGTGCTACTTACGCTTGATCGTGACCGTCGAAGAGGACTTCGAGGTGACGTTCGAGCCGCTGAAGATTGCCTTGACCTTGATGGTCTTGGACTGCTTCGGCAGGGTGACCTTGACGGTTCCCTTGGCGCTCACGTAGAGGTTGCCCGTCTTGACGAGCTTGCCTCCGACGTAGACGCTGACCTTACCGGCCGGGTACTGGCCGTTGTTGAGCTTGGCTACCTTGACGGTGACGGTCGGCTTGGAGTTCTTCTTGAACTTCTTTCCGCTGATCGTGACCTTGCTCGTGGTTGCCTTCGTGATGACGAGGGTCGACGCAGCGGAGGTCGCTGACTTGATCGTCTCGTTGCCCTGGTAGAACACGGTGACCTTGTGGCTGCCAGCCGAGAACTTCGGCAGCAGGTAGGAGGCCTTGCCCGCAGCGAGCTTGACGGTCTTGACCTTCGTGCCGTTGACCTTGAACTCGACCCATCCGGTTGCACCGGTCACTGTCGCGGTCGCGGTAACCGGCTTGCCAAAGACTTCCTTCGCCTTGGTCAGCGTGAGCGCAACCGTGGCAGTGGTCTTCTCGACCTCGACGGTCTTCGCGGCGGACGTGCTCTCTGCGTAGGCGTCGTCACCGAGGTACTTCGCGGTGATCGAGTGGCTGCCGACGGTCAGGTCCGAGAAGGACTTGGTGGCGCTGTTCGACGTGATCGTCGAGGTGCCGAGCGACGTGGTTCCGTCGAAGAACTCGACCGAACCGGTCGATCCTGCGTTGACGGTGGCGGTTGCGACAACTGCCGTGCCGACCGTCGCGGTTGCACCGCTGAGTCCGAGCGAGATCGTCGAATCCAGCTTGCTGACCTCAACCGACTTGGCGGCTGCGGTACGAGCGGGGTGGTGAGCGTCGCCCGAGAACTTGGCCGTGATGGCGTGGGTTCCGACGGAGAGGGCGGACAGGGTCACTGCCGCTTCGCCCGCAACGATCGTCTCGGTTCCGAGGGAAGTGGTGCCGTCGAAGAATTCGACGGTACCGGTGACGCCGTCTTCCCAGTCGGACGACAGCGAAGCGGTTACGACGGTCGACTCACTTGAATCGATTGAGTCGTCAGCAACCGACAGCGAAACGGCCGGAACAAAGCGCTCGAGGGCCTCGTAGTTGATCGTGATCGGCGTCTCGGTCTCCTGCGTGGTGTTGGACGCGGTGTGTGCCTGCCAGGTGTAGATCGAGTACTCGACGTCCGGGTCGATCTGGTCAGCCGGAGCGGTGAGGCTCGTTGCAAACGCGCCGTTTGTCAGCGTCGCGGTCCGAGGACCGTCGGGCATTCCCTGCGAAACCCACTTGGTTCCGAGGTACAGGGCGGCATCGTCAGCATCGGAGCCGGGGCGACCGCCAGCGGGAGCGATGGACACGTAAATGCCCATGTCGCCGTTGAGAGTTGCCTGGCGGAAGCCATCGCCGGTTACCGAAACAACGTATCCAGCATTCGTCTCGCTCGACGTGATCCAGCTGACGCTCGGGCGGGCAACGGTCGCTGCAACGGTGATCGGCAGTGGTGCCTTGTTGTTGTTTCCCGTCGACGTCGAGGTGCGGTAGAAGTACACCGGGAAGTCGCTGTTGCCCGCGAGGGGGAGCAGGACGTCTACGAGGCTCGTGGGCCATGAGTCCGTGTAGGCGCCGCTGTACTTTCCGGCGGGGACAGTGTTCGCCCAGTCCGGAGCGGCCGTGACGAGGTTGAATTCGCCGTCGGTAACGCTCGCGGAAGAGATGTCGAAGTTGGCGAGAGTGACGTTCGTCGGCTCATTCTTCGACGTGTTCTGCTTCACCCAGGTGACGTCAGCCGTCAGCGCGCCACGAGTCGTGGAGGTCGCCTCGAACTCGAAGTTCGAGAAGGTGAAGGTTGCGGGGTAGGCGATCGAACCGTAGGCAGCGAACGGCGAATAAGTGACGGACGCGTCGAAGTCCAGCGTTCCGAGACCGGCCGGGCTGATCGAGCCGGTGCCGTCGGTGAGGGTGAAGGACGGTGCCTTCGTGTAGGCGGGGACTCCGGCCACTGGAGGGGTCGCGCTCGGGTTGGCGACAACCTCGGGAACGTTCGTGGGGTCGACCAATTCGACGTCACCGGAGGTCGTGATGCCCCAACCGGCTGCAGTGCTCTGGAGGCCCCAGGTGAGAGTGGCGTCGGTGACGGTGTCGGTGACGGTCGCGCTGGCAGGTGCTGCTGCGACGACGGTCAGGCCGCCGACGGCGAGAGCCGCCGTGACGACGGTGGCAACGACGCGCTTGAGCGACGCCCGCCTGGTCGGTGCGACGACGGGCGTCGTCGAAGTGGTGCTGAGATCCACGGATCCTCCATGAAGAACTTGAACGGGTGGGCGCTGCGCAGCGACCGGAGGACTTCATCCGCTTCGACTAAGGGCAGCCTAAGTACACTATCGACAATTGGTAAGGCTAACCTAATCAGACCAGCGGATGCCGCTGGCGCAATCGCCCACACGGTCGCGTTCCGCGCATCCGCTGGCCCCGCCTAACTGCCTTCTGACCTGCACTAAAGCACGATCGGTCCGCGAACGGTAGGTGAAATAAATTCGAAAGAAATTATTTCGTAACGTCGTTGCTCTTGTCCTGATCGAAGAGCGAAGCGTCGACCACGAGGGAATCGGTGTCCGTTGCTACGCCAGCGAGACGGGCCTTCTTGGCCTTGCGGGACGACTGGATGTAGTGGAAGACCGTCGGGATGACCGTTACGGCGACGGCACCGAGCAGAATCACATCGATGTAGTGGGTGACGAAGTCGGCGAGGATCGGGATGTTTCCGAGCAGGTAGCCCGCGAACGTCAGTCCTGAACCCCAGATAATCGCGCCAATGGCGTTGTAGAGCGAGTACTTGCGGTAGTCCATGTGACCGACGCCGGCTGCGACCGGTGCGAAGGTGCGAACGATCGGAACGAAGCGCGCGATGATGACGGCGAAGCCGCCGAAGCGTTCGAAGAATCCATTGGTGCGCTGGACGTTCTCAATGCTGAACAAGCCGCTCTCTTTGCGCTCGAACACGCGCGGGCCGAGCTTGTGGCCAATCAGATAGCCGACTTCACCGCCGAGGAATGCCGCGAAGCTGATGGCGAGACACACCCACCAGATGTCCACCTCGATCACGCGGGCCGCGCCGAAGCTCAGCAGGCCGGTGATGATGAGAAGGGTGTCGCCCGGAAGCAGGAATCCAACGAGCAGGCCGGTTTCAGCGAAGACGATAAAGCAGACACCGAGAAGCGCGAAGGCGCCGAATCCGTCAATGAGGGCCGCAGGGTCGAGCCAGGGGATGAGAGCGGAAGGAACCACGAGGTCTCCAGTCGTCGGTTGCCGTTGCAATCGGCGGCGGCCAAAAGAATTGTTCCACTCAGATTAGTGGGTACTTGGGCACCCTGACTGTGAGTTATCCGGGCGATGGCTATGGCCGTACCCAGCGCCCCGTCAGCACTCGCCAGCGTCTAGGGCCGCTGTTTCGCTGACGACCGCGTCTAGAACGGGGTGCTGTTGGTGTCGAAGTCGGGGACCCAGTCGAATGGTTCGGGTGGGGGTTTCTTTGCCGGGGGCGGCTGGATTTTCACGGCGGGCCGGGACACGTATTTGCGTCCGGTCGGTGTGGTCCAGATCAACGTCCCCGTGGATCGTCCCTGGTGGTCGCGTTCGTGGCTGATCTTCCATCCTTCGCCCCGGTTGGTGGGTTTCCCGTCGGGGCCGGTGGTGCCGTCGGTGAGGAGGGAGTGTTTGGTGGTGTGGATGCTGCGGGAGAGTGTGGCGAGGTTGTCGTAGGCGGTGTCTCCACCGTGTTGCCAGGCAACGTTGTGGTCGATGTCGCAGTCTTTGGCCCGCCGGTTCGAGTTCGGCCCCCGGCACCCTTGGTCACGGAACCTGATCCACCT
>Ga0247815_10001234_pt1 | contig 19755 bp, 23 predicted proteins | sample UWRJL194509B1_FD_181014 | JGI IMG/M metagenome (GOLD analysis project Ga0247815, IMG submission 181014) | Plant litter microbial communities from Arlington Agricultural Research Station in Wisconsin, United States - UWRJ-L194-509B-1 | ecosystem: Environmental > Terrestrial > Plant litter >...
CTCTTGACTCTCCACGGATCCAGTTATGCCCAAACATCAGGCCAGCTCCCTCGCTATTGCAACTCTGACGGCGTCGGCCCTCGCCAATGCAAGCCAACTTTGCCCGGTCCCAGCCGTTCAGACATTGCTTCGTCTGGCAGCGCTGGCACTGGATGTTAGCTCTGTGCGTAAGCGTCTTTTCCTCCCTACTTTAGCTCATATTCCCTCCAACGAGATACCTAGAACACTCAAACTGCACATGATAGTGTGCAACACCTTGCGCGTCACGCCGCCGAGGTCGCTTTAACCGTTAGCGGAGCTTTCAATGACAAAGACGGCGATATCGCACTCTCAGAAGATGTGGTTCTTGCCCTCACTGGATTACACGATGCCGTCGAGGCAATTGTCAAATCCTTTGAAAAGCTGAGCGGCCTCGGTCGCATCACAAAGGTGCTCCATCGCGCAACACTTGGAAACGATGTTCGCATGCTTCGAGAAGATTTGGACGCATCCCTGCAATCTTTCCAGGTATGCTTACAGGATACCGCTGCTAGAAGAAGAGATCTGAATAGGCGGCTTGCTGCGGTATTCAGTTGTCCATGGCAATCGAAACCTCCAAAGAACTTCACCGTGCTGCCGCCCGTGCTGACGACTCTGTCAAACGAATACTTGATGCACTCGAAGCACCGACCAGCATTCAGTCTTCAAGGTTTGCTCCTTCTCGTGCACGTTATCACACGATGTTGATAATCACCCTAGTTGGCCGCCGCTTCCTCAACCGGCGAAGATTCTATTTGGCCGAGATCGGGAGCTTGGTCTCACCGTCTCCTCCCTCTGCGATCATGCCAGCACCGGTGCATGTCTCGCCATTCTCGGCACCGGCGGCGTTGGAAAGACCTCTGTAGCGCTCGCGACACTGCACCATGAGCGCGTGGTCGACATTTACAAGACACGTCGCTTATTCGTTTCATGCGAAGGCGCTGCAGACGCCGCCGGCGTACTAAATGCACTGGCAACTTCTCTCAATCTATCAGGAGAGGCACTGCGCATGCAAGTCCTACATACGCTTTCAGAACAGCCTACACTCGTCGTCTTGGACAACTTTGAATCTGCGTGGGAGCCCTCAGCTTCTCGCACTGGAGCGGAGAGCCTTCTCGGAGCCATATCTGCGTTGAGTGGCGTCTCGGTACTCGTCACCATGCGTGGCGCGGAACGTCCCAGTGGCATTCGTTGGACCACGCCGCATCTCCCCATACTGTTACCGTTTGATCGCGATGCATCCCTGCAGACAGTTTACTTCAGCGCACCTTCTGCAGAGGACTCGGATATCCAGACCATCAACAAGCTTCTTGACGCGCTTGGTGATCTCCCCCTTGCTGTTCACATCATCGCAGCCATGATGCAATATGAGTCTCCCGAAGAACTGCTCAGCCGCTGGCTTGTGGAACGCACGTCGATGCTCACGCTGGGTGACGACAATAGGCTTTCCAGCCTAGATCTGTCCATCCGCACCTCGCTACACAGTCCCAGGATGAGGATGCTGCCGGCCGCTGCTGACCTTCTCCTCGTGGTATCTCTATTTACCGACGGTATTGTTGAGACAGACGACGGTTTGCGGTTTCTTCAACCTGGTTTGCCGCGGATACGCCAGCATATATCCGCATTGAAGCAGTCGAGCCTCGCTTTCACGGACTCCTCAGGCAGACTATGCGTTCTCCCTCCCGTCCGCGAGTTCGTTCAGCGTCACCAAACGTTCCAAGAGAATTTTGTACCCTGCCTCGTCCGATACTTTGTCGACTTTGTGGCACCTTTAGAGCGATATCAGTCGGACATCCCGGGGGTCAACGCGCTGATTACCCCGGAACTTCAGAATGCCAGAGTGGTTCTAGAATTCCTTCTGGCATCGGAACACGACGCGGTTGCGGAGGTGCTTTCATCCATCTATCGATTTGACTCATACTGCACTGGCCGCGGCTTCAACAATCAGAGTATCTTGCAACGCGCGCTGTTGCTTGCGGAACGGATAGGTCGAGCGGACTACCTCGCGGATGTTCTGATGCGATTATCTGATGGATGCCGTGACAACCCAACCAAAATATCCTACGCGGAGAAGGCGCTCATACATGCCCGGCAACAGAGCACTAAGCGCCGAATTGCAGCTGCGCATCTGGCTTTGGCTGCCGCGCTCCGGGGTGCTAGCGATGTAGCAGGGGACCGTCGCGAGCTTCTGGAGGCTCTCCGCGCCGTGGAGAACGAAGGAGATGCTCCAGAAATGGCACGTGTCCGTGCACACTGCTACGTACACTTGGCTACGCTGAACAAGGTCTGGAATTCCGACGGGAAAGGCAGGGCGCGGGCGAGGGTGCTCATTCTCGACGCTCAGCGGGTCTACGAGACGCTTCGGCAGGAGGATGGGTTAAACTCCTGCCGAATCTTCCTTGCGCAGCTTGACATGCAGCGATGCGACTTCCAGTCAAGCGAGACTACCGCGAGACAGGTGCTAGAGTATGCACGTGCAACGAGGAACGTGTTCCACGAAGCGGCTGCGCTTCGCGTACTCTCTCACACCATGACCCTCCGTGGCGACCACCGGGAGGCAATCTCATGCATGCAGCGTCACGCTCGAATCTTCCTTCAAATGGGAAACACTCCTGCATGGGTATGGAGCATCAAAAATGAAGCCACACTGGAGCTTCTTGCCGATCAACTGGACAGGGCCGATGTACTCTTTTCATCCATTTTCGACGAGATGGAACGAACTGGTCTTATGCAGACGCTGTCAGCCATGCAGTGCTTCAAGATGCGCGGTGCTCTGCGTCGTAGGCAGCATAATTTTGCGGCCGCCTCACAGGATTTTGATCACTGCCTCACCATGGCGAGGCGAGTCGCCGGATACAGCGGCAGCGAGATGGCTGCTTGCCTCGTAGAGCGTGCCAAGCTGGATCTCGACTTGAACCGGGTTGATTGTGCCCTTTCCAACTTGACAATCGCTATCCTCACCTTCCGCAAGGCGGAGGACTTTACTTCGACACTGGAATGCCTTCATTTGATAGGTCAAGCCTTTTTGAGCTGTTCTCTTCCACTTACGGCATGGTCTTGTTGGTCTGCTGCCCTCCGTTCGAATCTCCAGAGCGGTGCCACATTTGACGCTGCCAACAACCTTCTCGCAATGACCGAGCTGCAGGCAACAATACCGGTGGATTCTCTCCCGGAAGAGGCGCAGAAGCTCAAGCCAGGGGCGCGGCTACGTCGCGCATTCGAGCTGTTTGAGGCAAATAGCAACGAAGCAGGTCTGAGACGCAGCCTTGACATGGCTACACGCCTTGGACTTGTTGATCCATCCGAGCCCGTCAACTAACGCGGCGTGCTTGAGAAACACAGGATTGAAACTTTCCAGAGTTCTTCTTGCGATGTCGTTTTGTATTTGTTGTTTGCTAATTGATCGTGTTTGAGTTAAAACGTGTGTGAAACGGCTGCCTCTCGTAATCAGTCTCGTCACTTGCCGATTGGAAAATGGGGACGTCATCCTCGGCACGAGTGGTCATCACGACAGATTGGCATCGCATCGGAAGCATCCGTCATCAAATGGGACTTGTCTTCCTCCAGACTCCTCGGACGAACGCAACGCCAAAAACCTACCTCTGCCTGTAAACGTTTCCATTTCACTTCAGTATTGAGCGTTGAACGTCGGCATCGTCGTTTACTTCTCATATATCTCTGCTCTTGGGTCTCTTTTTCAGCCTCGTTATGGTCGCCTCGTCTGTGGATTCGGATGCCGTCTTGTGCAGCCCAATTGACTGCTTGACCGAAGGGACTACCCTGACCTATTGTCTCGTCATTCCCGCCAAGCTAAATGTCGACATGCTTCGCGCTGCACTTTTCCGAGCGGTTGAAACAAAAATACCCCGAGCAGGCGCAAGGCTCGCGTCTAACAACGGCGTGAGTGTTGTTCATGTTATATACATGGCTGCCGATGCTAACGGCTTCTTCTAGCTATACGAGTTCTGTGTTCCACGCCAGTTCAGCGACACAGTACCGGCAGTCCACTTCACGCATGTCTGTCACGACGCTCCGTTCCCTTCAGCCAAAACCAACATCCCACCTCCCTTCCCGTCGGCTGCTCAACACATACCCTTTATTACCGACCTACCGGACGGCCATATGTTTCGTGGACCAAACACACCGCTCACGATGGCCGAGTACCTTGCCCCGAACACGCCAATGGTCAGCGTTCATATTGCCGTATATGACACCACGACACTCATCGGTATGACTGCTCCACACATGGCCTTCGACATCAGTGGCGCCAAAGAGTTTTTCGCAATCTGGGTCGCGTCGTTGGACAACGCGCTGGACAGCATCGCAGAGGCGCCACGGACTTATTCGCCTATGGTGGAGATCGCAGCGAGCCGTCAGGCCCGCGGGGAAGATCTGACTGACACGTCACCTCCGCGTGAATGGGGAGCATTCACTGTCCTCGGAACTCTTGCGTATCTCATTGGCGCTATCCTAAGGCGGCTCTTCGAGGGTCCTGAGGAAACCAAAATGATCTACGTCCCACTCGAATGGCTCGCCGAGAGGAAATCTGAGACTCTTGCCGGGCTGCGGACTCAGAGCCCTTCAGAGTGGCTCGGGACCAACGACATTTTGATGGCATTTGTGGTGAAGGTAGCCTCATCCATTCTATCAAGACCGCAGCTCACACAACTCTCAGATGGTATTCGCAGGGCGGACCGACAACGCGCCGGCTCGCCTTTTAATCCCACTGAACCTTCGGCGCCTCCTTCCATCGGCATTCAAACACACATATCTGCACAATGGGCTTAGCACAGTCACTTCAGCATGCGTACCTGCAAAGCAGTTGGCTCAGCAATCTCTCCTTGAGACCTCGCTCGTGCTTCGCCGCGACCTCAACGACTTTGTTGCGAACACCGACGCCCTGGAGCTTGAAATGGCTCGGCTAACTCACAACTTCAATGGCCGTCGTCCACTCCTGCTACCATCCCCAGCCAATGTGGAGATGGTCGCCTTATCCAATTGGAGGTCTGCTGAGCTGAACAAGCTAGACTTTAGCGCGGCCCGAGTAGACGGCGGCCGGGGTGGAGGGAGTGCAAAGCCAAACTTTGTCTTCATGAAAAGATGGCAGGGTCCTACTGCTTTTCTTCGCGGCATGGGCGCGGTCTGCAGTGAAGACGAGCATGGTGTTTGGATTTACTTTACGCTGGGGAGCAGAGTATGGGAGCGTATCAGGCGTTGCGCGGGTATTCCTTTCGCTGGCTAGCGAGGCATCATCTGGCGGCTGAGCGATATAGTATCCCCGCTATGTCTCTTATTCATTCCTCAGGAGAAACCGTGATGTGACTGGCTGGTTTGGTTCCGCTGAGGCGGCATGCATATAGTAGAGCACGTTGTCACTCTTCTTCCGTTAAGGCATTGTCTCACTACCTAGTTCCTCCAGAATCGTGCAGTTCGAATGGGAGGTATGAAACTCGCATAAACGCTGTTCATAAATTGCTGATGGTGCTTGCACGTACCAAGACGGATGCCTGCCCACCATCGCCTCTCTATACCCATCATTAACATTCCCTGTATCTCTCTGAATTGGGATGTGGTGTCAGTGATTGAGTTGTCTGGTAGTTCAAGGGTAATTTGATCCTGACAAGCCGTGTTTGATAGGGGGATCGACGGATTCTCGGGAGGCTTCAGCAACGAATACGGGAAACCTCAGGCTTCGTTTGACGTCGGGAGGTGCTCGGGCACCGCTCGACGCCCGTGCTTGATCGCGGCATTTGGTTCTGTACGTAGGGAGCGTACGTCGAGGTTCACGTAACGACACCTTAGGCATGCCCGATGCTTTTATTGGCAGCGACTCCATCGTATTTCGACAAATCGCTAAGGAATAGTCGATCAATATGCCCGTGTTTATATATCTGATAGTACAAAGAGTTTGATCTTGCCCACTACTAATACAGACCGGTCCGACGTGCTTCAAATGTCCACCTCGGTTATTCGAGCCACCGACACATCCATGATGTACCGAATCTCTGCCGCGACCCACTTGTTCAACGACACCTCGTCAAACACAAACTCCTGTATTGGATGCACTCGCCGAGGCTTATCTGCTTCGCCCGCCAAAACCATTTGACTCGCACCGCGGTGGTGCGAACCCAAATTGCGCACACGCAACATCCGCACGAGGGTGTCCATCGTGTCAGTCGGGACGAGCTCGACCTTTTCGAGTTCTAACCGCTTCAGTTCGGGCCACATCGGTGGCCGTTGTTCGACTGGGGGAGATAGTGACAAGAGTGGTGGACCGGCAGCGGCGTTTGCTAGTGCCGTGGCGGATGGTGGTGTTACTGGATCCTCCTCGAGCGCGAGCGCACGCACGAACGCGTCTGTTAACGTGCATTCTACAAACTTGACGTTCTGTAGCGTTCCGAGAGCGCGGAGACTCTCTGCAGAAGCTGCATCGAGAGTGCCTGTGAACACGACTAGGCTTTGCACGGTCGCTCCGCACGACTGAGCAAAGAATGACCGAAGCGGATCTACCATGTGGCCAAATAGGCACAACTCGCTAAGCTTGGGTAGGACCAGGCGCGCGCCGTGAGAGACGAAGAGCGGCTCGACGAGGCCATGGAGTTCGAGTGTCTGTAATGCCGGGAGGGCGACGGCGTCGACGTCTCCTGGCGGTCCGCGTCCGAGGTCGAGTGGCCTGCAGCCAAGGAGGAGGCTCTGGAGCGAAGGACACCCTAAAAGGATATCCCACGCGCGTTCGGCAGGCAGGGTCGTGAGCCATATGTCAAGGACGGCGAGCGCGGGCAGGCCTGCGGTGCTTATGAGCGGACAGTGCTCAATGTAGAGCGAGTGCAGCTTTGGTGCGACGGGTAAGTAACGTGGATATGGGCTCTTCCACGGCATCTCCGAGTCCTGCTGGCTAAGAATGCTGAGCTCCTCGAGCAGTGGGGTTGGTGCTCGGAAGACGTCGAGCCATTGCAGTGGGACACCGACGCGAATGCAACGTAGCTCGAAGCTGCGCCAGCGCGCAGCATGCTCGCTGAGGTGGTCGAGAACAGTGTCATACTGAGCGTTGGCATTGTTGACGTCATCCGCATCGTGCCAGTCAAGGAAAATATCGAGAGGCGCGGCCTTGGAGCGGACAAGAAGTGTCCGCACACCAGCCGCTAGTCGTGCCCACTTTGCGGCCTTGGCAGACGCACTAGGGAAACATCCAACGCCAATATATGACCATAGTGCCGGCAAAGCGAGTGCAGCGACGCGCCAATGCCGACAAACGGCGGCAACTGTGTAAGCAGCCGTGACGCGGTCGCGGTTTAGCTTGCGCTTGCCGAGAGGAACGACCTCGACCCACTCGCCGTCAGCCATATGGGCAGCGGCAAGATGTTCGTATATGCAATGAAGCGGATCCATTGGCAGTTCCATGAACGGCCGTCGTACCAGCGCAGTGCGCTTGCGCCGTACAGTGGCCTGCAAGTCATCCCGCCGCTGGACTGTATCCCGTAGCTCGTGTTCAACCGCGTCAAGGGCCGCCTGGCTCTGCAATATTGCGGCCATAATCTGCTGCCGCGTGTGCTGCAGTGCATGCAGCTGGCCAGTTAGCCGGTCGAGCACATCTTCGTCTACTCGGATGCCAGCACGTCGGATATCGTCCTGTGAGGGGTGCATCGGGTTAACAGACACAGTCGTCTGGGTCCCAAACGGCGCTATATGGGTCATTGCGGCCCGCTGAAACGCGACAAGTCCAGAACACGAAATGAGATGAAAGTCAGAAGGCAAAGAGGCAAGGCGGCGAGCGCGAGGCTGCGGCTCCGTCTAATCCGTTTCAGGCGCCCGTGGCCACGGTCCGATCGTTTGTTTCATCCTCACATCAGTCAGATCTCATAAGTGTGAAAGTGGCGCTACAATTGGCCAAGCATTGAATAAAGCAGAGAAGGCGACAAACCGAAGGCTTCTACGAAGCCGTGGCTGCCGTCGACTTGGTTGACCGAATTGACGAGCTGCGCTGCCTGACCATCGGTATACTGGGTTCTCCTCTCCTCGCTAACTCCCGACGTCTCTCTCCTGCAGCTTCAAAGAATTCGAAAGTTTTATCGAATGAGACGCGTTCGTGCTCGACAGCGGTGAGCGCGTGAGTTCCTCCGGGGAACACAAGCATCTCGACCTCAGGAGCTACATAGCCGTGTCATAAGCGAAAGCCCCATCCAACATCAAAGTGTACTCACCATCTTTCCTCGACTTGAGCGCATTGTAATACGTCCTAGCCTGACTCATCGGCACCCTCGCATCCGCGTCGCCCACAAGCAATAACACGTCCGCCTGCACCCTCTCCACATGCCTTAGCGGCGATACATGCTGAAGCCGCGCATATTCGTCTGGACTCGCATGATATGCTGGACCGAACTCGGCTGCAACGGAGGCGTGTGCACTCATAGTGGAGGTATGTCCCGCAAACGAGCTGAGCCGATCCGAACGTGGGAACTCGTTGCTTGCCCAGTCGGGGACATCTGACGTGGCGAGCATGTCGCCTATCGCGATAACTGGATTGCGAAGCGAGACCGCGGAAAAGAAGTTCGGATACTTTGCAATGACTGCGTAAATGAGTTAGTTTATGCGTGAAAGAAGTGATGTAGTCGGCTCACGGTGTGCGGCTATAAACCCGCCATGGCTCTGTCCAATGATGTACTGCTTGCCAGGACCTTCGGCCGCAATCCCTAGCTTGACGAGGTGGCGAACAGCAGACATGCAGTCTTCGACATCGAGGTCGCCTGCGCCGCCACGAAGCGCTTCGACAAAGTCCTGGCCGTATCCAGTCGAGCCGATATAGTTGACCAGTGCAACCGTGTCTGGGTATCCGTCAGCATCATAGATGGAGCATGTTAGATGTTTGCGTACAACCAGCCGCGACGAACGAGGCAATTGACGCGTTGAAATCGACTGTACTTGCCATGTGTGGACCTCCGTGTGGAATGAGGATGAGCGGCGCAGCCTTGTCTGGTTCGTGCCAGTCGCCCTGTACAACTATCGCTTCCAAAAGACCGCAATCTGGAATCTTGATCACTGATGCATGCAGACCTGCGAGGACCTCCGAGACTACAATGAGCAGTCAGTCTCCATCCGCCAAGCACCACAACAACACCCACCTGTTTGACTGAAAACGGGCTTGTCAATTTCTATCCATCGACCAATAGTTCCCAAGTTCTCATTGATGCGCGCCAGGATCAGCTGCGGCGGCACATTCGGTGCACTGAACGCCGCCAGAATTCGATCTTTTCCGTCCGTAGCAAGTAGCGTCCAGCTCAGATCGACTTCGTCTGGATGCGGCGGCGTCAGCTCGACGGCGGTAGTGCGATGCTCGTGTCTGTCGCCACGTGCGCTGCCAAAGGATGGTACGACAAGCAGCGTCCGCGACGTGCCCCATGTACTCTGCAGCACGACGCCAGTCACGCGCGACAGGAACGCGTCGGGGACGAGGAAGTCGGTGAACAACCCACGGAAAGGTGCTTGTCGTGGATCGCTGCCGCAGTCAACATCGTACCAATGCTGGATGGTGGTGTCATCCTGTTGGAATGTGGCGGTATGCACACGTGTGAGGCCGGCATGCGCGCCGCCGACGCGGTTTGAAAGCCATATAACTACCGGAGGACCGGACTTGGGGAGGTAGACACGAGGCGAGCGTGCACTACGAGCGGTTTCGCTGATGCGTGCACACGGAGCCGCGAGGATGTCATGTGCCTCGGACTCCTTTCGCGGGGACGGACCCGTCTTGAATGGCAGCTTGAACCGCCATATAGCGCTCGGTCGATTCCTACAGCCAACGATACCGAGAACGCGGCCGTCCGGTAACGCCTCGTAGCCACGCGCAATGACCAGGTCGTCGTGGACAAACGCAGCTTGGCCGAAAAAGATCTGGACTTTGGGGTCGTTGTCGGTGAATGTCGGCTGTAGCTGCACGAGCTCAGACGATGAGTCGGTCCATCGGAGAACGAAGAGAGTCGGCCTGCGGCGGTTTTGCATCCGTTCGCCGAGGTTGGGGGCGTAGACAAAGCGGCCATCACCAGCGGGAGGGTTGGCTTCTGCCGCGTATACTACCGATCGTTCCGAGGGTGAGAAGCTCAGGCAGGAAAAGAACTCTACGGACGATTCATCAGTACTGGTAGCGAGACCCGTGTCAAAAATGTTCGCACCGTCAGTGTTGAAGTCTGCGTGCGCCTTGGTGACATCCTGTGAAAGCGAATGTCAAGGCTAGGACGGACTGGCGACGTTGCAGGACAGCCCACCTTTCTAGCGACCAACCTGCCTTCACGCCATATCTCAACGGCGCGAGTCTTGGCTCCTCCTTTATCGTCTTCTTGTCGCAAATACGCCACAAGTCGCTTTGACGGGGAGACCACAGTCTGCACGACACCGGTTTGTGCAGACTCGGGGATCGACGAGAAAGTGTGGTTCGGACTGACAACATGAGTCTTATGGAACGTCCTGGTGGTATTGCGCGCATGATCGCGAACATTGTAGGTGACCCGAACGACCGCTGCGGCGTACATGTGAGATCGATTGGCTTGTCTATGCGTAAACCGAACCTCGCACTTACTCGTCGCGTCGTCTGGGCTATTCAGAAAGACCGCAGACGAGAATGTCGGTATCTCGGCTAGCTCGCGGTAGAGAGACGATTCTGGCATTACTGTGAGTTAATGCTGGGGAGCGGGCGAGGAGGTAATGGTCGTGGTGCGTGTTCAAGGAGAGGAATCACCGACAGCTGTCTGCTAGCATGCTGAAAAAGTGACAGATGGATAAACATTGCAAGCGCTTCTCAAGAACGGATGGAGGAATTGCACGACAGGGGCAAAATGTTGGCTGACGCGGAAGACAGAACTGCGGCGAACGTCGCGGCTCTGTCTATGACAGTTGTGCTTAAAGTTCTGTAGTTCACGTGGAACTGCACAGGCGTGATGATGGCCAAACGCGTGTCATGCAGCAAGAGAAACAGGAGGAAGAGAACGAATCGACATTTTGGCGCTCCGCTATCCGGATTCCGCGGCGAATACATCTGACATGACCCTATCTCCAACCGCTCTGGTCCCTTATTGCCAAGCTAAAATTGGCTTATACAACAGTGTTTGGTGCTCCCACGGCCACGACACTCAGCTCCTCCGCGGGTTGGCATCGGAACTGTCATGGTCTCATTCAAGCCGAGGCACCGCTCTCAATTGGACGGCTTCTGTTGTCCCGACCTGGACGCGCAGCATGATTTACTTGGGATGGCTTCGGAAAGTCCTTCTGCTGGGGTTCGAGACCACATGTCTCTTCTCCCCCAACTATCGGTACCGGCTCAGCCTCATGCCGCGTGGCAGAACAACCTCAGTGCTCAAGCAGATGCTTTGTGGTCTTGTTGACACCGACAAACTTGCCAAGGAGTCGAGACCTTTCGTTTCATCATGACTCGCAATAGCGATTCGCGAGATGTCACCAGCAGTCGTTGTTCGGCTGGGCTATCTGCCAGTGCCGCTTGGACGCGTGAGAGGTCCAGACTTCAGTGGCACGACAGGGTGATAATCTCAAAACGCAGCAAATTAGGCTATAAACTGCCCAATTAGTAATTCGGCTACGATTTCCTGAGTCTATGTTCGCTGACGAGGTTAATGGCAGTTCAGCAGTGGCGATTTCAAGCTAAGTAATCGTTGACCTCACGAACTCAACAGAGAGGTATTGTGGCATCTTTCCTTGTAGTACGGACCCCGTAGAATGTAGTAAATGAATGAATGCTTCGAGCATAGTAGAAGCTTGCGAATGAAGGCATGATTGAAGACAAAACGCTGTGACCGGGCACGTCACGTCGGGGAGAATCCCGCCTGGCGCTTGCCCTTGATTCCGCCAAAAGCAGCACATTATCTGAACCCCCAGTCTGCATCTCAAGTAGCTGGTACTCCAAGATAGTCTTGTGTAATTTCTTCGTAATCATCAATTCCGTGGACCGATGCCCGGCCGCGGATGCGCAGAACCCGGAGTAGATCGAACCAATCCATGGCACTGCAAATCCTTGCCGGGCACGCGTCACGTCGGAGCGTGGATGCGCGTCTCTCGCTCCTTGTCCTCCTCCTTGCTCGCTGCTGTCCCCGTCGCGTCTGCTTGGACGTCTTGCTGCTGTAGCTACTGCCCGCGCTCCATTGATCTACGCGACAACCTCAGTTCATCGAAAGGTCCGTCCATGACACCCGCCTGCTTACAGCACACCAACATAAACTCACGCACCACTGTTCAGTGAATATAATCGACCGACGTAGCAACCTTACATGTACGCGCACTAAGCCCCTCGTCACAGGCTATCGAGCTAACCAGTCGACACGTAGAGCTTCACTCAGCGCCAACTTGTCCTGTAATGGCTTCAGCCCGAGTACCACTGGCGCTTTATCCAAGGGGTGGCGTGTCTGCACTGCGTACATGCCCGACTACTGGTATGACCGCACGTGGGCTGTGTATGAGAAGATCGTTCGCCTCGACCTCGGACGCAGCTCGACTGTATCCCAAGCCCAAGAGCGCGACGGACAAACCGTGCGTCTTCGGTCGTCCCACGTCTCTACCAACACTAATATGAAGCTGAAATCCGCATTTCTTTGCTTGCGCATGGATTTGAAATCATCATCTTCACGTCCTGGTGGAATAGTCCAACCGGTGCGTCGCGTCTCGCTGCCACTTCTGATCGTCAATCTGGCTGACATCACTACGACTTCTTCGCTCGCACTTTCTTTGCTTGCCTTGAACCAATGCCTGGAACTGCGACTTCCCTGAGCAGCCATTCTAATGCTCAATATGGGTGGACCCTCCACTATCCCTGAGGTCCATGGCTTCCTGCGTAATCTCTTCCTTGACCGCGACCTCATGCAATTGCCTGCACAACGCTGGCTTGCACCCTGGATTGCTCGGAGGCGGTACAAAAGCATCGAGGAACAGTATGAACAGGTACGTCCTACGCGTATGTTACGAAGAAACAAGACTGACTTGCGTTTTTGAATCGAAGATTGGCGGAGGTTCTCCCATCTTGCGGTACACTGAAGCACAAGGCTCAAAGATGGCAGCCTTGCTGGAAGAGTTGCGGCCAAGTGAGGGCGGCTACAAAAATTATACTGGATTTCGGTACGTGTCTTGGTTCGCAGTGCCGCCGCCACAGGGTGCTCATAAACAAGTACAGTTACGCAGCGCCGCTTGTAAGAGATACGATGAAGGAGATGAAGGCAGATGGTGTCAAACGGGTAGTCGCATTCACGTGCGTTTGAATTCTTCGCTGTCCGTTCCGAGACCTCTGTTTTGATTTCCTGGACCCTTCTCCAGACAATACCCCCAGTACAGTTGCAGCACGACGGGTAGTAGCCTGAACGAAGTATTTAGGTCAGCCACCATCAGGTTTCCGCAGCGCGCTACACGTCTTCTGACATCATGAACAGGAGTGCAACAGATGGTGACGCCGGTACCGACGTCCGCTGGAGCGTCATCGACCGCTGGAACACGCACCCCGGTCTCGTTGAAGTTCGTGACTCCGTAACTTCTGCATTATCCGGCTGACTGTTAGGTTCATTCAGGCATTCACCCAAATCATCGAGTCCACGCTTCCACAATCCCAACCGGAGCGTGACGAGACCGTAATCATGTTCAGCGCGCACTCGCTCCCTATGTCTATTGTCAACCGGGGAGACCCATACGTTGCGGAGGTCGCGGGCACAGTTTCGGCTGTTATGGAGCGGCTGGGTAAGAAAGGCCACAGGCTGAGCCATCGGTTGGTGTGGCAGAGCCAGGTGCGTGTGGTATCGCATGTGCAACGGAGGAAGTCCTGATGTAACGGCCATGGGTATAGGTTGGACCGCAACCATGGATGGGGATGCAGACGGGTGAAGCTATTAAGGGACTGGCGAAGAATGGTGTAAAGTGGGTCGTTTCGTCTTCATTCGCAGCCCTCCCAAGCTGATCTGATCCGCGGCCAGACGTGTAATGCTCGTTCCTATCGCTTTCACGAGCGACCACATCGAGACATTGTTCGAGCTGGACATTGAGTATGGACATGTCGCCAAGGAGGTGCGTTTTGCTTCTGTCGTGTCTGTGCTGTCTTCTGATGGTGTGCCCGCTCCTTCCATGCAGGCCGGTATCATCATGACACGCGCTCCCGCCCTGAATGAGCATCCTGTTTTCATTCGCGCACTGGCCGATATCGTCGCCGAGCATCTGGATGCTGTCGAGGGCTCGGGTACTGAGGTCCGTGTCACTTCCATATTGTTCTGTCGCACAGATCCTGACGAACGATATATTTACCCCTAGCCACCGCAACCGCCTGTCAGCGCGCAGATGATGCTTCGGTGTCCCGGCTGTACGAACGAGACGTGCGGAGAGCAGAAACAGTTTTTCGCGAGGGGTGGGCTGCCAGCGCAATCAGATTTGTGACATGCTACTGGAGATGGAACGGAATACACGGCGTACTCTACGCATTGATCTCGCGAGCCGGACCCCGGAGGCTTTTCTTGGAGTGCGCGTTGGTCGTGGTTAGGGTGGCCTTGATCTGCGCAAACAATGGTGGCAATTATCTTTGCCCTGTCGCATTGCTGAGTGAGGCTCTCAAACAAGCGGGTCTGCCCGTCACTCCTCGTTTGCTTCACCCTCCAATACTCGCCCTTTTCAGAACTGTTCGAAGCCCAGATGTCACTACCCCTTGGCATTGGTATCGACTTGGGCACCTCGTATTCCTGCATCGGTATCTGGCAGGATGATCATACTGAGATTATAGCAGATGATCGTACGTGTGGTCCTCGCGCCTTGCTCTCTCCCAATGTCGAATCTAACTGTGTTGCACTGTAGAGGGAGTCCGTAAGATGCCGTCGTGCGTGGCGTTCTCTTTCACAGAGCGTCTGATCGGAGACATGGCCAAAAACCAAGCTGCTCTGAATCCCACGAACACCATCTTCAACGCAAAGCGTCTCATTGGCCGCCAGTTTGACAGTGGTTTACAATCTGAAATCAAACACTTCTCGTCCAAGATCATCAACAAGGCTGGCAAACCACAGATCCAAATCGTCGACCGCGGTGAAACCAAGAGCTTTGTAAATGCATCTTTGACCCGGTAGTACATATGTGCTGCTGACATCATTCATGCTTGTCCCAGACGCCGGAGGAGATCTGCGCTATGGTCCTCCTCAAAATGAAAGAAATCGCCGAGTCCTACCTCGATCGAACCATCATCAATGCTGTCATCACCATTCCGACCTACTTCAGCGCAGCACAACGGCAAATCGTCAAGGAAGCCGGCACCTTCGCCGGTCTCAATGTTCTACGCATTATCAACGAGGCCACGGCCGCTGGCATCACGCTCGCACTCGACAAGAAGAAATTTATTGGCGAACACACTGTCCTTATTTTCAATCTCGGTGGAGGCAACACCGACGTCTCAATCCTCACGATCGAGGAGGGAGTGCTTGACGTCAAAGCTTCCACCGGAACCGCTCACCTTGGTGGTGAGGACTTTGACAACCGCCTCGTGGACCACTTCGTCCAGGAATTTGAGCGCAAGTACAAAAAGAGCGCGTAGTCTTACAACAAGCCTGATTGTAGCAGCTTCAGTACTGACGCGTAATCTTTCGCTCTACAGGCCTAACCAACAATCAGAGGGCCATCCACCGTCTCCGCTGCGCATGCGAACGCGCCAAGCGTGCGCTCTCGGTGGCCACCGAAACCTCGATCGAGGTCGAGTCACTGGTCGAAGGCATCGACTTCTGCACCTCAATCACCCGTGCCCGTTTCGAGGAGCGCTGCCAGGACCTCTTCCGCTCTACCCTCGAGCCTATCGAGAAGGTCCTTCGCGAATCTGGGATCGACAAAGGTGACGTTGACGAGATAGTTCTCGTTGGAGGCTCTACCCGCATTCCCCGCATCATCCAGCTCGTGTCGAGTTTCTTTAGCGACAAGAAGCCGATGAAGGGTATCAACCCTGATGAGGCCGCTGCCCGCGGTGCTGCCATCCAGGCCGCCATTCTCTCCGGCGACACCTCGGAGAAGACCCAGGAGCTCCTACTTATCGACGTCATTACAATGTCGTTTGGAATCGAGACTGTCGGTGGTGTCTTCACGCCCATCATTAAGCGTAACACGCACTTTCCTACCAAAAAGTCTCATGTTTTCTCGACCTACTCCGATAATCAGTCCACTATCCTCATCCATGTATACGAAGGCGAGCGCGCACGCACGAAGGACAACAGTTTCCTCGCCGAATTTGAACTATCGGGCATTCCACCCGCGCCTCGGGGTGTCCCGCAGATCCAAATCATGTTTGAACTCGACGCCAATAGTGTCTTGGAGGTTATCGCAACCAACGAAACGACAGGAAAATCCAGTCGCATTAAAATCACCAATTATACCAGTATCTAAATGTTTTAAACCTTCAACCTCGCAATTATGCTGACTTACACTTACAGGGCACGATGGGCCTATATCAGATATTCCTGCGGAGAAAAGTATCGTAGTCTCAGAAGCGGCAGACTGAGTTTACGGCAACGAAACCAGCCAGTGTAAATCTCAAGCTATGTGAGCGGCAATTTCTCAGAATAGCGACTTGTCTATATCCGTAGTTAACAGTCTTTGTAGTCAAATGACTACAACTGGAGAAATTTTAGTAAATTCGAATCTGTCCGCGGTTGAAGCCACCACAGTGTGACTATACAACTGTGCAATCAAATAACCAGGTCCGTTGATGTTTGAGATGAGAGTAATATGCCAACAGGAGTACAGTGACAACACGCGCTGTCACACACGACCCCCACCAGTTTTGGTCCGCGAGCTGAGGAGCAGAAGCTTGCATGCATCAAGGTGTGCTCGAGGTACTAAGCCAACTTGCGCTGTGTGTTTGGACCACTAGTGAGCCTGAGTCGATGAGCCGGACAGCAACCGCACCTCTACAACTGACAGCAAGAACCTGACCTGAATGTAGGCTCTAGGTCAGCCTATTCTTCGCTGATATCTCCTTCTAGCCAACAGCAACATGTAAAAAGGTATGGCTTGTATGAGTGAAAGCGGTTAGCATGACCGGCGAGATGGTGGCACAGTTTGACAAACCACTCTGACGATCCACGCTCCGATCGACCACCGCATCCAGATCTTGCCCTCCTACTTCTACAGCCCACATTTTACCCAAAATTAGATGGCTCGTCTGCACGCGCTACCATCCGCAGTGCTTGCGCGCATCTTATCACGGTTGCCGTACGAATCACTATTGCGCGTAACACGCGTGTGTCGCCGTTGGAGGATCTTAGTAGCGTCGCGCTCGAAGTTGCAAGTTCAATTATTCCGAGAGTCTTACTCCAGTGAGCAAGCCTTTCAATAAAACGGCTTTCTGCACGTCTTGAATCTGATGCGGACAATGTGACCGCGACGCAGCAGAGGACACGCAGGATCCCGTCCCGCGAAGCTTACCGCCATCTTCCGTAAGTACCTGTGCTTAGATAGTCGGCTTTTCTTAACTTGTAAGGCATAGATCCACCTACATCCAGTGCTACATCCATATCGTGTTCAATACATTATCGGCTCGCTCGCGGAAAACACACGCATCATCGCCTTTCACCCAGACGCGCCACCAAGCACTCGACTATTCCATTGTCCCGTCGCGTTCGAGTTCATCACACAGCCGGTTTACACCACAGTAGAAGTTTCCGTAGAAGATCTCGGATCATTCACCCTTGCACGCGAGGACGGGGTTCGGGTGAAGGATTTGTTTGTGGCCTTGCAGAAAAGGTCAGTATCATCCCCCTTCGCATTGCGATACGGGTCCAAGCTTTGACACCCCGGCTTAGTTTCTGTAATCTATCATCTCCAGCTTCTGGAGAAGAACGTTGTTCTCAAGGTTATGGGTGTTATATAAACTATCCCTCGTTGTGAGTAACTCGAGATGCATGTCAATGTCATCGACTCCGCTAATCATGATGGTTCCTTTCCATAGCCTTTTTGCCGGAGTTTCTTTCACCGACCGCCATCCAGAGCCCCCACTATTGTTTGTGGCGACCGAACGCATCACTGCTTCAAAGCTGAAATGAATCGCGCGCTCACACACTGAAAGCCACCCTCACGACAAGTACCAGCTTACAACTGGCCTGGGGGAGCCTCGTTTCGATTCACATCCATACGACTCTTGACATTTGTACACATGCGACGTCATTAGAGCACCCAATGATCATCTGAAGTTCAAATGATGAGCGACATGAGCTGACTGTCGTACAAGTGTCGGTCGACTATAACACAGACTCTTGGGGAAGGACAACTATGCCGAGCGACGTGAACGTCGCGGTGTTATAAGACGGCAGATGATCCCGCAATTATCCCAAGGCGATGTTTGTAGGCCATTTACGACGAGGAAAATGATTGGATATTCTGTGCAGTACAACGTCGTGGCAGCGAAAGAGTACAAACGATGAGAAAGAGTAAATCCACGACGATGGTATGCACCTAAGCGGCAGAAGCGACCGCAAACATCAAATACAGAACGAGTACACCAGGGAGACAAAAAAACTTGAGCACCAAAGAAAACAGCGAGAGTGAGAGACGTGAAACGAAGTTAAAAGTGATTTGAATTTGCGGGTGAAATGAGTGTCGGGGGCTGCTCAACCGAGCAATGCCTTCGTCTTAATCCTGTCCGTCTCCTGTAAGCAGCGCACCTTCGGCGCGGCCTGCCAGTCAAACACACTCGAACGTTCCTCGTGGCTGAGGGCGAGTCGGTTGAATATATGGCGTGCAATTCGCTGATGTGTCATCTTCGAGGGGTGGAAGCAGTCCACGTCGCTGAGTGCTGTAAGAGGTATTAGCACCCTTTTAACTCACGCAGTTCTGTACGTACCTTGAACAGGGAACGTCGTCAGAGGCAGGTCCGCCGGTTGCCAGATTGCGGCAAAACCGGGGTATGCGGCTTTCTGGTACTCCTTGACGATCTTTACGAGACGGGTATTGTACTGGTCGGTCAGGTTGTCCATGAGCGAGCGAGTTGTATTTCCGACGGAACCGCCGAGTAGTGCACAGGAGCATTCGAGGTTGAGGTGCGGAATTCCGGGGATTCCGACGCGGTCGCTGCAGAAGATGGTAAGAATCGGGAGGGAATGAGACGACAGAGTACGTACCACCAGGGCTGGTTGGTCGTCAATGGGTAGATTTGTGATACCTGCACCTCGCATTAGGCCGAATATCACATCTCTACCATCTGCTGAGCGTACCCTGAACACGCCCACTACGTTGACCAGCACATTCGGGATGTTCTGCCGTACATGCTCGAGGGTCTTCCGCACGTCCTTCTCGAACAGATCTGCAACGAGAGTCCCGATTTGACCGGCCGCACACAGCTGGCACACATCGTTGCTGCCGATCTGGAAGTTGAGATACTTGAGCTCGGAGTCCTTGACACCGGAAGCCTTGTACTGCGGTACGAGGTAGTCTGGTCTCTCGGTGAGACAATAGCAATGAAAGTGGATGAGAGGAGTAGAGACGCACCCTTTGCCTCGTGGTAGAGGTTCGTCGCGAGCGCGCCTGTCAGCGCCGCGTTGAACTGGTCAACCTTCGGGGTCCAACCTAAACTACCTGGAAGGCACAACGGGCCTAAGAAAAATAAATCGGTTCAGCATAACATTCGCTACTTGTAATCCAACAACGCACCAAAGCAGATCTGTAGCCCATGGGAGCCCACACTCGCGCCCTTCGGCCGCGTACCGCGGTAACGGCTGATCAACTGCGCGTCGAGTCAGCATCGGCCAT
>Ga0247815_10001236_pt1 | contig 19743 bp, 10 predicted proteins | sample UWRJL194509B1_FD_181014 | JGI IMG/M metagenome (GOLD analysis project Ga0247815, IMG submission 181014) | Plant litter microbial communities from Arlington Agricultural Research Station in Wisconsin, United States - UWRJ-L194-509B-1 | ecosystem: Environmental > Terrestrial > Plant litter >...
CGGATCCCCCAGCAGCAACATCCGCTGCGCAGACACCGACGCCGCGATGGTGTTCGCCAGCGAGAACTGCCCCGCCTCGTCGACCACCAGCAGGTCGAGCGAGCGGGCCGGGATGCGTGCGTCGTTGGCGAAGGTCCACTGCGTTCCGCCGAGCACGAAGGCGTCCTGCGCGGTGAAGGCACCCTGGGTGCGATCGGTGAGCCTGGTCCAGTGACCCTGCGCGGAGTCATCCTTCGGCTTCTTGCCGACGAGGGCGGGGTCGAGGCCGGCCTTCACGATTCCGTCGAGCATGTGCTCGACCACCGAGTGCGACTGCGCGACGACGCCGATCTTCCAGCCGTGGTCGCGCACCAGCTCGACGATCACCTTGGACCCCACGTAGGTCTTGCCGGTTCCGGGCGGCCCCTGCACCGCGAGGTACGAGTCGCGCAGCGGCAGCAGTGACGCCACGATCGCGTCGCTGCGCTCACCCACGATGGGCGCGAGCGCGGTGCGCGGTGACGCGCGGCGGAGTACATCCATCGCCGGGTCGGCGAACGGCTGCGGCCACGCGGCGAGAACATCCGAAGCCCAGCGACGGATGGCCTCCACCAACGTCTTCGAGGGCGGCGGCTTCGACGGCGCGAGTGCGATCGGCAGGTCGGGAATCGGGTCGGCCCCGACCGCGACCTTCTCGCGCAGCAGGAACGTGACCACGTCCACCTCGAGCAGTTCGGACCGTTCGTGCGCCCAGCGCGCACCCGGCTCCAGCGACACCTCGGCCGGCGCGTAGTCCTCGTAGACCACGAACTGGCCGGTGTCACCGACCTTGAACGAGCTGCCGGGCGCCGGCGTGCCGGTCAGCAGCAGGTCGCGCGAGAGCGTGCGGTCGTTGCCGTTCTTCGACCAGTCACGGATGACCTCCACTCCCCCATCATCGACACGGAACACGTCACGCGTTCCCTCCCACTCGTCGATCGGGTTGCGGAGGCGGTCGAAGTGGTCCCACCAGAAGCTGTTGTTCTCGCGGCGGTGATAGTCGAGCGCGGCGGCGGCGAGCGCGATGCCGGTCTGCGTCGGGTCACGATCCGCGACGGACGTGTCCTCAATCAACGCCATCAGCTGCCCGTACAGCGGGTCGGGTTCGGCCTCCTGGTGCGGCGGACGAAGCTCGTCGAACTCGGCAAGCGGCACGGCCTGCTCGGCGGCACGGGCGAGCAGCCAGTCGCGCAGCCTGAGCGTGGAGAGGCAGTCGTAGGTGTTGTAGCGGGCGATGTCCGCAATGACCTGCGCGGCAGCATCCGTCTCGCCGGCGTCGAAAAGTGAGCGCGCCCGCACGTATTCGGTGATCGAGTCGGCGGCGTTGGCGACGCCTTCGCGCGCGTCGTGCATGTAGAGCGGCTCGAGCTTCTTGAGCGAGTAGCTGTGGCTGCCGATGCGCAGCCCGCGCCGCACGATCGGGTACAGGTCGACCAGCACGTGGTCGCGCAGCAGCGAGTCGACGATCTCGCCGCCGACGCCGTGCCGGGCGGCGAGGGTGAGCAGGTGGGTGCGCTCGTACGACGCGTAGTGGTAGATGTGCATCGCGGGATGCTGCGCCCGCCGCTCAACGACATACTCGAGAAACTCGACCAGGGCCCGTTTCTCTTGCGGAAGGTCGTGCGCCCAGAACGGCCGGAACGTGCCGTCGTTCTCGATCAGTCCGAACAGGTAGTCGAGGCCCCAGGTGTCGCCCTCCTGATAGAGCGGATCCCCCTCGAAGTCGAAGAAGATATCGCCCGCGTCGGGGGTGGGCAGGGCGGCGAGCACGCTGGCGTCCGCGATCTCCCAGGCGAGCGGCGCGGCCTCAGAGACCGGCGACAGCTGGATGCGCGCCTGCTCCCGCAACCCCCGCAGCGTCGCGTTCGACATCCCGTCGACGCTGGCGGTGCTGGTCAAAGGCGCCGCCTCGGCCAGCTGCTCGATCGTGCGGATGCCGGCCGCACGCAACCGGTCCCGCTGCGTGAGCCGGAGACCTGCGACGAGCAGCACGTCGCGGTGCAGCTCGACCTGCTCGGTGCAGTAGTCACAGCGCCCGCACGCCGCGTACCGCTCGTCGCCCCACGCGGTGGGTGCGGTGTCGGCGAGCCGTTCGTCGATGATGCGCTCGAGGCGAGCCCGCCGGTTGCGATAGACGGGAAGGATGTCTTGCAGCCGATGCGAACTCACCTGCATGTCGCCCAGCCACAGGTGCACCCGCTCGCCGGTGCGGACGCCGAGGCGCTGCAGCTGCTCGCTGTACGCCGCGAGCTGCAGCAGCGCGGTGATCTTCGCGTGCCGGGCGAGCTTGGTGTCGTAAACCTCGTAGCTGCCGTCATCCGATCGCAGGATGAAGTCGGCGTACCCGAGAAAACGTCCGTCGAAGAATGCCGCCTGGTAGACGACATCCGCCCCGCTTTCGAAGGCAACGGATGTCTGCGACGCAACCTCCTCGACCTCGGTCGGGTTCTCCGGCCTCGCGATCTCCACCACCTCTCGCGTGGCCTTCAGGTCGGCGAGCACCCGCAGCTCGTGCGCGTCACCGAGCTTCGCGGTGCGCGCGAGCATGGCGTCTTCTTCGAGCTTCGGCAGTTCTGCCCGCCCGAGCTTCGCGTCGAGCCGATGCATCGTCGCCCACTCGCAGGTGGCCGCCGCGGTGAGATCGCTGGCGGAATACACGACGGTCGGGCCGAGCAAGAACATGAGACTACTTTCTGGAGGTAGTGCTCACGGTAGTGCGGATCGGCGACATAGATGCGACAGGGGACGCGCGAAACTCGGCAAACTTGATGCCGAGTGCGCCCTGGGAGGGCGTATCCATTCGCCGAGCTAGGCGCGACATTTAGAGGGCATTCATCTCCTGGAGCCCGTGGCGGCGCATCGGACCGATCTGGCACACCACGCCGTGACAGCTCACCCAAACCATACGACACGGCCCGCTTCATTCACTGCCCACTCCGTGTCCAGCGAAGGCGATTTCCAATCGCTACCAGCGCGTGACCGCTGCTGCGGGCGCCTACGAAGATGAGGCGCTCTCGAACAGTCTCCGGCCTCATAGCGTGTGTGTGAGAAAGCAACGCGGACAACTCGGGTCGAAAGGATTCGGGAGCGGTGCCAAGCTGCCAAGAAGGGCTCGCTGGCGTGATCGACGATGTGGCTAAGCAGGCTCATTACCTCCATCTCGCTTGATGGACGCCAGTCGCACTCCCGATTCAGCAGCGCCTACTTGTACCTCTTGTTGACCTTGATTGGGTCTTCGTTCGGGTCGAAGGTCTTGACGATCAGGAGTGTCTTCAGGTGCTCAAGGAGCTCGACGACACCAGGTGTATTGCGGACTTTGGGCTTGTCTCGACCGACCGAGCGGAGCTGCGGAAAGTCGCCGCCAAGAGCTAGGAGGAGAGAGAACAGGCGGTCATTTGCAATGGTGCTCAAGTGAGGCTGGAGCAGGGCGACGACGTCTTTCGCTGCTGCTCCGTTCGTGGCCATGACTTCGAGGACCGCGAGGTCGATCGGTGCACCAGAACTCACGGCGAACGCTGCAAGCGCGGCGGTTCCCGGGCGATCAGCTGTCGCCACGAACTCAGAGGCTCGCGCGACGATCGCGCTCTTGACGGCAGGAGCGACGCGACCGCTATTCATTAAGGGCGCGAGGTCAGCGCCAACGAAGGTTGGGGTAACCAGATGCTGGGCCGCATCCGACGCCGCAAGAATGCCTTCGCGTGTTGCCCAGTTGGTAGCGACCAAATGGGCAAATGTGACGTCGTCATCGGCAATCAAATTTTTGTCCAGTAGGTGAGCAAACAGAGCGCCCTGCTCCGGCGCGATACCGGCCACAGATAGGTGTTCCTGGAGTTCGAGACTTGCTACGAGGTCGGCGCGAAGCGCAGACGAAAGTACATCCCGACTCCCCAGAACGGTTTGTGCAAGCGCGATTCGATCAGCCTGGCCTTGCGAACTGTCCACGGAGATCATCTCCGACGCCGTCAGAGCTGAAGCTAGGTCTGAGTCAATTGAGCCGGTCTGTGCAATGTACGCATTCACGTTCTTGAAGCTCGTTGGGAATCGGTGGGAGCGTGCAAGTGGCGGCCAGGTTGCATCCGGGACGCTCGCGAGATCGACGATCTGGCTCGATGAGGACGCGCCCGAAATGACCCTGTCTACGAGATCTAGCTCCGAATCAAAGACATCGGTCAGGACAGGCGCGAACCCGGCTTCGTCGTCATTGGTAACAGCCGCCCCTTCGATTGCATCTAGGTATGCGGCAAGTTCGCTCAATGCCTTGGAATACACCTTCTTGTTGTGGGAGCGCAACGCGTCGAGCGCGAGACTGGCCTTCTCGCCTGCTGCGGTCTTGAGATTCGCGAGGTTCATCTCGTACAGGTCTTCGCTTATGAACGCCTCCCTGACAGTCTCAGCGAGAGGCGCGAGATGAGGAACGCGGATTCCACCGTCGGCAAAGATGGTCGCGATTCGCTTGGCTTGCGGGTTACTGAGACCTTCGGATTGAAGGGTCGGCACCTCCAGATAGTGAGACTTCAAGTACTCAATGGTGTCGCCATCGACGCTGTAACTGACATCTGACACGAGACTGGCAAGCGCGTGGCTGACGAGATCTAGACGCTTCGCGTCGTCCAACTCGACATCCGAGATGAGGTAGTTGAGTACCTTCGGCGCTCGTTTCACAAGCGTCTTGAGGAGCAGGGGCTGCTCCTTGCCGCTGGATAGGTAGGACTGGAGGAACCGGTTCGCGTCTGCGTCGAAACGAGCGAGAGACTGAACCATGACTGCTGCTGCCGACTCGTCGGTGCGCAGCAGACGGTCAAGGATCGCGATGTTGAATAGCGCAGGCTCCTTCAGCGAGTCTCGCCCCACCTCGCGAATGACACTATCGACGTCGCCATCTGTGAGCTCGAAATGCTCGTCCATCAAGTCTCGCTCGACGTGGAGGTTGATGAAATTTGTTGCCGCGGGACTCACTCGGTCGCCGTGAAATGTCGACGTGTACTGCGTGAAGTTCCTGTCGATGTAGGCCGCTCTGATGAGTTGAAAGGCCAGGCCCCGAGTGAGCAACTTTTCGGCAACCAATTCGAGTGACTGGGCGGTGCCCTTGTAGTGGACGAGGAACTCAGGACGCTTCATCAGCTCGCCCATGTCAGCACTGCGAAGGAATTTGAGCTGCTCGGCCTGTTCAGCCTGCACTGCCCGAAGTGCCTTGAGATCAGCCGCCTTCCAGGCGTCGGCATCGAGCGGATCTCCGACGACCTTTGACAGGTCGGCACGCGTTATGGAGAACGCTTGGCCATAATTGGGGTTGCGCCAACCCACAGTTGCAGTCCCAGTCGCAATCTCTCGCCAGAACGCAACGCTCTTGACTTCATCCGATGTCTTCACCACTCGATCGAGAAGGTACTGCTGATTTGCTGGCTGAAGGCTCATAGCGCGAACCATCAGATCAAGTTGCTCGATCAGACGCTCACCGAGTCTCGCACTTCTCGCGGTCGAGCTTCCCGCCCTCGCTATTTCCTGACTTGTGGACCGAGCCTCACGCTCAATACGGCGAATGTTCGCAGTCACGAGCTCACGACTCGCCGCATACAACTTGTCCAATGCGCTACGACCCAAACGAATGACTTCGAAGTCGCTGAGGTGGGTGCTCTTGTAGAGCATCATCGCGAACAAGTGAGTCTGATCGAGCTTGAGCTTCTCCCCGTCGCCGGAGAAGATTCGATCCCTGAAGACGACGAACTCGTTTCGCACGTTCTTGAGCAACCGCATGTCGGGTACGTATCGACCTGCAAGGTCGATTAGGTCGACGGAGACGTCATGCTCGATCCCTCGGAGGATCTGGGCGGTGAGGTTGCGCGCACTGCGGTGAGTGATGAACGGGACGACCGGGATCACCAGGTCAAAGAACTTCGTGCGGTTAGCCCGAACTGATTCGGCCTCCGCAGGATCCTTAATCTTGGAAATGGTCCTGTCAGACTTGCGTCCCTCTGTCTCCAACCCGATGCGATCGAAGATGCTGTCCTTGATCGCGTAGATGAAACGGATCGGCTTCTCAATTTGTGGCGAAGCATTGAGGAGGGTGTTCAAGGAGCGCAGCGTTTCGAAGATGTGCGAATCGTTGAAGCGGTCAATGTCCTCGAAGATCACGATGTCCCGCTTGGACGTCTCAAAAAAGTAGACGATCTCATCGAGATACTGGTCGAAATAGGACACAGATTTCTCATCGAGAGTGACTGACGCCGGGCCAGCCGAGAACTGCTTTATGTGAACCCGTCCGTGCAACAGTGCACGTGCCGCGAAGACCGCACCTGCGACCAACACGAGCAGCGCTGGATAGACATAAAGACCAAGCTCAAGCAGCGGCGCAAACGTCTTCACGATGGGCGCACCCCATCCGAGGATCATGAAGATCAGCGCTGCCGTGAATCCGCCCAGCAACGCCACGCCGAGTTCGCGTCGCCAGTTGAATCGCTCAATCCGCCGAAACCGCGATCCAGACGACTTGTTCGGCTCTTCTCGGTAGAGCAATTGCTTGACGATCTCTTGCTGTATCCGGTTCGTTGGAGTCGTCGCCTGGACGGGTATGGACTCGTCGATTGTCGATCGCTCGATGGGTGCAAGCGTGGATAGCGAGAGTTCGACCGCCCGATCACGCTTGCGACCGGGCTCCGCCTCAAGGAGCTCGGACACCTTCTGAAGGATGCTGCTCTTGCCGACACCGTAGTTGCCAGACAGCGCAATATTGCGGATCTTCGGGTTCTTGAGCGCCGCGATAATGGCCGCTACATACCCCGCATGCTCGGCCTCAATGTAGGAAGGCGTTAGAGACTCGAGATCCCAATCGGCGACTTTCTTCGCGTCGATAGCGCCATCGGGCTTACGGCCGGTGACAGCTTGACTGGATTCGTCAAAGATCTCTGACTGCTCGGCAGGCGCGTTCGCCATCAGGACTCCTGCCCGCCAGCGCTTGCAAACAGCTCAGCCTGCTCAAGCACGAGATCTACCGCCTTGTCTTCCTGATCTGGCGGGTAGTCGTACTTGGCAAGCAACCGCCGCACCTTCGCGCGCATCGCTGCACGCACGGAGTCTTTGAGGTTCCAGTCGATCGTCGCGCTGGCGCGGACCGCAGTCACGAGTTCGCGGGCGATTTTCTTCAGTACCTCGTCACCGAGGTCGAGGACGGCCGAGTCGTTGGTGACGATGGCGTCGTAGAACGCGATCTCATCTTCCGCGAGGCCGAGTTCTTCGTGGCGCTTGGCATCGTCGCGCATTTGCTTGGCGAGCTTGACCAGCTCGGCGATGATCTCGGCGGTCGTGAGCGATCGGTTGGTGTACTTGTTGATCGCCTCTTCGAGCTGATCGGAGAACTTCCTCGCCTGCACGAGGTTGGTGCGCTGCGCAGTGTGGATCTGATCATTGAGCAGTCGTCGAAGGAGGCCCATTTGCAGGTTGGGTCGATCTTCGCCCGCGAGTGAGTCAAGGAACTCGTCGGAGAGGATGGACAGTTCGGGAGTCTCGACTCCGGCGAGCTTGTAGATGTCGATGACTTGGTCGGCGGCGACCGCCTCGTTGACGAGCTGACCGATCGCGGTGTCGATCTCGACTGCGCCGGAACCACCTCGACCAGAGTCCGGGTTCAGGATCTTGAGGATCGCGGCACGCACGTCCGTGAACAGACGAACGTCATCCCGAATCTCGGCAGCTTCCTCGGTCGCTCCAGCGAGTGCATATGCCTTCGCGAGTGCGAGCACTTGGTTGTTGTAGCGGGTCGTGCGGTCGGGGTCGGCCATTACAAAGTCGAGCACCTTGGCGTATTGGGCGAGACGCGCAGACGCTGAGAGAGTTGGCGAAGCGTCGTAGTCGCAACCGTGAAGCAGGCCACGGATAACGTCGTGCTTCTCGAGCAGGACGGCGACGAGTTCTTCAATCGGGACACCAGCCTGGTCGCGGTCGGACGGCGAGTACTCGGCGAGTGCTGCTTGGAGGTTGGCGAAGACGCCGATGTAGTCGACAACGAGCCCGCCCGGTTTGTCGCGGAAGGTGCGGTTGACGCGAGCGATGGCCTGCATGAGTCCGGCACCTTGCATCGTCTTGTCGACATACATGGTGTGCATTGATGGAGCGTCGAAACCGGTCAGCCACATATCCCGCACGATCACCAGATCGAGCGGATCGTCCGGGTTCTTCGCGCGTGCCTTCAGATCCTTGCGGACGTCCTTGGAGTAGATGTGCGGTTGGAACTCTGCAGGGTCAGCGGCCGAGCCGGTCATGACGACCTTGATCTTGCCTTGGGCAGGGTCGTCAGAATGCCAGTCGGGACGCAGGGCCACGATCTTCTCGTAGAGGCGCACCGCGATGCGGCGCGACATTGTCACGATCATGCCCTTGCCGAACAGTGCCTCCCTTCGCTTCTCCCAATGCTCGACGATGTCGCGAGCGATCATGTCAAGACGCTCCTCGGCACCGACGATCGCTTCCAGGCGCGACCAACGCGACTTCGCCTTCGACGCGGCAGTCTCTTCGACTTGCTCGGTGATCTCGTCGGCCAGGTCGTCGAGCGCCTGATAGTCCTCGACGCTGAGCTCAACTTTCGCCAGACGAGATTCGTAGTAGATCTTGACCGTCGCACCGTCCTCAACTGCGCGGGTCAGGTCGTAGATGTCGACGTAGTCGCCAAAGACTGCCTTGGTCGACTTGTCGTTCGACTCGATCGGCGTGCCAGTGAAGCCGAGGTAGGTCGCGTTGGGCAAAGCATCTCGCATGTGCTTCGCCAGACCCGCCTTCAGCGTGCCATCTGCCGCGAGAGTCTCGCCGAACCCGTACTGCGAGCGATGCGCTTCATCGGCTACGACGACCACGTTGCGGCGATCAGTAAGCACGGGGTTGGTGTCGCCATCCTCGCCGGGGCGGAACTTCTGCAGTGTCGTGAAGACGATGCCGCCCGAGGCACGACGAAGAATCGTGCGAAGTCCAGCACGGGTATCGGCTTGGACGGGTTTCTCCGGCAGGATCTCGGCGGGCGCAAAGACCTCGCCGAAGAGCTGGTCATCGAGGTCGTTGCGGTCGGTAATGAACACCAGCGTCGGGTTCTGCATGCGGGGATCGCGCATGATCTTCGCGGCATAGAACACCATCTCGAAGCTCTTGCCTGACCCCTGCGTGTGCCAGACCACACCACCACGTCGATCGCCATCGACACCCGAAGCCTTCACCGTCGACTCGACAGCAGCGTTGACCGCCCAGTACTGGTGGTACTTCGTGACGCGCTTGATCAGCGCCTTGATCTTCTGGCCGGTCTTCTTGTCAGTGACGGTCTCTTCGCTGAATACCACGAAGTTGCGAACGATATCGAGGAAGCGGCGCTGGTCGAAGATGCCCTTGATGAGAACCTCGAGGGCAGGAAGGTTCGTCACAACCTCGCGACCATCGACGGTCTTCCACGGCGCGAAATGCTCGAAGCCGCCAGTGAATGAACTCATCGCAGCGCTCGTGCCATCGGAGATGACCGCGACAGCGTTCGGAACGAAGAGCGACGGAATGTCATGGCGATAGGTCTGGAGCTGGTTCCACGCGCCCTTCAGGGTCGCGTGCTCATCGGTCGGATTCTTCAACTCGAGCAGCCCAAGCGGGATGCCATTGACGAACACGATCACGTCAGGTCGGCGGTTCTTGCCGTTCTCGATGATCGTGAACTGGTTGATCGCGACCCAGTCATTATTGGTGGGCTCGTCGTAGTCGATCAGCCAGATCCGGATGGTGCGCACTGCGCCGTCCGCACCACGGTGCTCGACAGGGACGCCCTCGGTGATGAGCTTGTGGACACGGAAGTTCTCAACGACAGGGTTCTGCGACTCTGCTCGCCCGAGCCGCTTGATTGCTTCGTCGACCAGCGCTGCGTCGAAGCCCGGATTGATGCGGCGAACTGCGGAACGCAGCCGAGCATTGAGGTAAACCTGCTCGAAGGACGTGCGCTCCTGGCCAGGCTCCCCAGGGGCAAGACTCGGCCCCCACGCGGTCTGATACCCGAGCTGTGCAAGGTACTCCAACGCAGCATCTTCGACTGTGGACTCATCTAGGCCGCTCACGCTGAGTCCTCGGCACTAGTCAGGTTTAGGCGCCCAGAAAGTAGCTCAGGAAGCATCGTGTCTCGGAGTTCCTCGAGTCGATCGATTTCCCGGAGGTGTGCATTTAGCGCGGCCCTCATTGGCTTCACCACAGACGCAAATTTCTCTAGATCCGAAGAACTTGGCCAGCGCAATCGAGTGCCCACGATTACGCGTGCATTCATATTCTTCTGCACTGACCCGCCCATCGCTCCCATCGAATAGTCGATATAGTGCTTCGACTTCAGGAAGCCGAAGATAAAGAGACCTTCTTCGTAGCTACGCGGCTGCAACCGAACCAAATATGAAGCAAAGACGGCGGGAACGGCGTCGTCGTCGAATAATGCCGACTTCCCAGGGTCGGCCATTCGTGCGACAACCAGATCCCCCAATCGAAGGTTGTACTTTCCGCTGCCAGCGTTTTCTTTCTGAACCGAGGGGACCGTATTCCAAGAGATCCAGTTTGACTTGTTAATGTCTGTCACTCTCAAGAACTTCACACCGTTTGGGTCAGCTCCCGCACTTGCAGTAAGCCCGTATTGAGTCGTCACGACTTCGGCGAGGGAAACATAGGCATCACAGCGCTCATATAGCCGTTGCCAGAGCGCGTGAAACGAAGCGTCAAGCAAATCTATTGCTCGCCGTTTCGAGGCAATTACGTCGTCAACCGCGCGGAGCGTGTTCGCTATGGCCCGTTGGTCTGCGACCGCTGGCAAGCCGACCGAAATGTTTCGAAGGTCGCCCTTGGTGACGTGCCCCAGGCCAGTCGTCTGCTTGTTCCGTGCAATCCTTACGAATGTTGGCCTCAAATAGCGCATCAAGTAGTAAAAGAAGCTCCGCTCAACGAGAACGTCATCCGGCTCTACCTTGAAAATGTGCTGGTTCAGCCATCCTGGTCCTCGATTCCAAATGTAGGTATCGATTGACGTTTCTGGCTGCCCAGACCAGCAAAAGAGGATCTCCCCATCCTCAAGCCGATATTTTGAGTCATAGTGGCCGGAGCTGAATCTGGTCTGTCCTGTGACGCCACTTTTTACCTCGGCAATCTTGACCACGGGGATTCCCGTCGCCGAGAAGTTGATATCCCTGAAAGCCATCCCGTTGACCCATATCGCTAGGTCATGGAGATAGTGGCGCTTCCAGGTGGGCGCGAATTCGGGAGAATAGAGTTCGGACGTAGCGTCAAGACTCGACATTGAACCTCCGCAACATCACACGAAGTTCGAGTTCGAGCTGTTGACCACGGTCGAGTTCAGAAAGCAACGAGGCTGTGAGTCTCGCGATCTTTAGTTCGTTCGTTTCGCCATCTACCTCGACATCTTCGGCACCGACATAGCGACCGGGAGTCAGTACGAAGTCATGCTTCTGGATCTCCTGCAGAGTTGCCGACTTAGAAAATCCCGCGACGTCGTTGTAGTCACCATCATGACTTCGCCATGCGTGATATGAGTCGGCGATCTGGCTGATGTCCGCCTCCTTTAGTTCACGAAGGGTGCGCGACACCATGCTGCCTAAACGGCGGGCGTCGATGAAGAGCACCTCGCCCCGTCGCTCCCGGTGACCGTTCCCTTGACGATTCTTGGACAGGAACCAGAGGCTCACAGGTATTCCAGTATTGAAGAAGAGTTTGTCGGGCAATGCAACGATGCAGTCGACCAAGTCCGCTTCGACGAGTTTTCGGCGAATTTCGCCTTCGCCACTTGCCTTGGAACTGAGCGATCCATTTGCCAAGACGAAGCCAGCACTACCATTCGGCGCGAGATGGTAAAGGAAGTGCTGCACCCAAGCGAAGTTCGCGTTGCTTTCGGGTGGCGTTCCGTACTTCCACCGTGGGTCGTCGGCGAGCTTTGCGTCCCACCAGTTGGAGACGTTGAAAGGCGGATTGGCAATGACGAAGTCGGCGCGCAAATCCGGGTGCAGATCCTGGGTGAATGAGTCCGCGGAACGGTCACCCATGTCAGCTTCGATCCCGCGCAGGGCGAGGTTCATCTTGGCGAGTCTCCAAGTGGCGTCGGTGAACTCCTGGCCATAGACGGAGATGTCGGTGCGCTTGCCACCGTGAGCTTTCACGAACTTCGACGACTCGACGAACATGCCTCCGGAGCCTGCGGCTGGGTCGTAGACACGACCCTTGTACGGCTCGAGCATCTCGACGAGTAGCTTCACAACCCAGCGTGGTGTGTAGAACGCGCCGGCGTCCTTGCCGGTCTCCTTGCCGGCGAACTGGCCGAGGAAGTACTCATAGACGCGGCCGAGCACGTCGTCGCTGCCGTGGTCGTCGGTCTCGGTGAAGCCGATCGAGCCGATCAGGTCAACGAGCTGTCCGAGGCGACCCTTGTCGAGACCTTCGCGTCCGTAGTTGCGCGGCAAGACACCGCGGATGACTGGGTTCTCCTTCTCGATAAGATCCATTGCTTTGTCAATGTCTTGGCCGATGCTTGGCAGCTTTGCCTTGGCCTGGATCGAGTCCCAGCGAGCATCGGCAGGAACCCAGAAGACGTTGTGGCTGGTGTACTCGTCACGGCTCTCGATGAACTGCTCACGTCGCGCTTGGTTCGGAATGTAGTCATCGGATTCGGGATCGCTCAGTGTAATTTCGATAGCTTTGCGGCGCTCTTCGAATCGGTCAGAGATGTATTTAAGGAAGACGAGACCGAGCACGACGTGCTTGTATTCGGACGGCTCCTGGTTCCCACGCAGAGCGTCAGCAGCATCCCAGAGGCGCTGCTCTAGCGTCTTTGTCTGTTTCGGTTTCGCTACTGGTCTTGCCATGTTGATGAGTCGTCTCCTCCACACCGAGGTGCGTCATGTTGGTTATACACAGAGTTGCCCCTCAGGGTATCGGCGATCTCCGACACGAGTATGTCTCTACTCCGGGTGTTCGCGCTTGGGAGAAGGCCTTGAACCGATGCGAATGCTGCCCTTGTCAACGGAAAGAGCGACAGCCAGCCGGCGACTGCCGCAGACCAACCCCTTTAGCATCAACCAAGACCGTGCAGCCTCCGTGAAGCTGGCCTTCGGTCTTTACGCACAACTCGACTACACCTTGGAAGCCATCGCTGACGAGTTAGAACTCGCCCGGTATAGCCCCCAAACAAACAAGGCGCTCGCGATGCAAACGCCTTGTCCAATTCTCTACTTGCCGACCTGCTCACCTCCGTTCAAAAGGGAGGCGATTGCATTCAGCCGTCTATGGTGCCCCTGGAGGGACTCGAACCCCCAACCGTTTCCTTAGGACGGAACTGCTCTTCCATTGAGCTACAGAGGCTGGCCTATGGAGTTTAGCCGCAGTGCCGGCGCCGCGGCTCTACTCCGCGGGCCAGATAGTCGAACTACGTCCGAACCAGATCCTTCTCGCTCGACACAGCACTGGAACTCCCACTTCGTGCCCCGCCGTCTGCCTCAGAATCGTTGTCGCGCTGCAGAACCATGTGATGATCGGCAGACCACCGCTGATTGAGGTTGTCAGTGAAACTGATCTCCGCGACCTGGTACCCAGCTGTACCGGTATATGGGCGAAGATGGCCGCCGTATTCGTCGACGTGGACCGCATACTCCCACTTTTCCTCGCCCTTGTCCTTCAGCAGCTCGACGAAGTAGTCACCTGGTGGGAGCACGGTGAACCGAATGGGCGCCTGCGTCTTGTGGTACAGCAATGCCGAAACAGTCACGTCGTGGAAGGTGGAATCGGACCTGTTCGAAACCACCACGCCGAAAGCCTTCGGTTCAGCGCTTCGATCCGAAGCCGCCCACGCTGAGATCTTTCGCGCTTGCGCCTTCGAGGCTCTGTCTTGCTCTGCCAAGCGCCGCTGGCGCTCGGATAGCAATTGGAACCCTGCGAACGCGATCGCGAGAGTTGTTATCCAGGTGGGGACGTCCCCGAGCCAGGTGGGTAGATCAGCCAATGTGCATTGCCTTTCGATTGGCGAGTTATCGGAGCGGATGCGGCGTTGCCGCGTCTCAGTACTGCCTATCGACGAGAGATCCTCATTCGTTAGCACCCCCGCGAGGTGGGATCTCTAGTAGTCCTCCGTAGTCTCACGCCGTTGCTCAAGTGCTACCGCACGCCAGGAAGCTCAGGGCCGGTCGGCCCGCGGTTTCGATACGCGGGCTGGTTCGTCGCTCGCTACTCAACCGACGATTGTCGTTGTGACGTCTACTATCTGCGGGCGCGACGGCGCACTCGAGAAGCCGAAGCCGACCGGGGGCCAGAGCGGAGCCAGGGAGCTTAGGTCGCGGTCTTGCCAGGTGGCTGCGGCATCCGTGATCTCGCGAGCTCGGGTCACTCCGTAGAACTCGCGGCGGCCGGCGTTTGCGGAACCTGCGGTGCGGACGCCGGGGACCAGCACTCGGGCTATCGGGTCGATGGTGCAGAGCCAGGTGGTGTTGGTGGCGAAGGCTGGCGGGACTATTCGGAGCAGGCGGCCGAGTGGGGAGATTCCGCCTACGCCAAAGGTGAGGGAGAGGCGTCCGGCCGACAAGGTGATGCCGGTCTTCGTTCGACGGAAGGTCACGGGCACGACGCGCACCTCATCGAAGGTGTAGGTCGCGGCGATGAAGTCCGCGATCTCGTCGGTCGGGGCCAGGAGGATGCGGTGACCACCGGGCTCTTCGAGCATGACGTCGGCGAAACGGCCGAATGGAGTTGACTCCCACATCCCTATTACTACGCGCACGCCTGAGGTGGTGCCTAGGCCGGCTATTCGGCCTGTGAAGACGTGACGTTGGGGCATGGCGTGGAGGGTACGCGCCCGTCGACCAGCGCAGGGACCGTGTCCCGGTAGCCTGGGCGGATGGAGAGCACCGAGCTCGTCACCCTCGTAGTCGTCGCCGTGGTGCTGGTCATCGGGGTGGTCTCGTTCTTCGCCGGGCGCATCGGCGTCGCGGCTCCCCTGGCGCTCACCGTCGTCGGCGTCGTCGTCGGAGCCATCCCCGCGATCCCACACTTCGAGGTCGAACCCTCGATCGTGCTAACCGTCGTGCTGCCGCCGCTGCTCTACGCGGCCGCGCGCAAGGTGCCGTTCGTCGACTTCCGCCGCAATCTGCGGGTGATCGGGTTTCTCGCCATCGTGCTCGTCGTCGTCTCGGCCGTGCTGGTCGGGGTGCTCGTGCACCTGCTCTGGCTGACGGTTCCGATCGCCCTCGCCATCGCGCTCGGCGCCGTGGTTGCACCGCCCGACGCCGTCGCCGCGACCAGCCTCGGCAAGCGGCTCGGCCTGCCGCCGCGCATCGTCACCATCCTCGAGGGCGAAGGCCTGGTCAACGACGCGACCGCCCTGGTGCTGTTGTCGACGATGCTGGCGATCGTCACGACATCCGTTCAATCCCCCAGCGGCTGGATGATCGCCCTCACCTTCCTCTGGGCGGTCCTCGGCGCCGTCATCATCGGCGGCATCCTCGGGGTCGTCGCCGTCACCCTCCGCGCCCGCGTCACCGACCCGGTGCTGGATGCCGCAATCTCCCTCGTCATCCCCTTCGTCGCCTACCTCGCCGGCGAGTTCGCTCACTCGTCCGGGGTGGTGGCCGTGGTCGTCGCCGGAATCCTCGTCGGCAACCAGGGTGCGTACCGCATCCGTGCGTCCTTCCGACTCGCCGAATCGGGCACCTGGCGCATCGTCACCCTGCTGATCGAGAACGCGGTCTTCCTCTTCATGGGCTTTCAGCTGTGGCCGATCGTCGCCGAAGTGGCGGAGGGGGATGAACTCCTCAGCACCCTCGGCGTCGCGGGCCTCGTGATCGTGCTGCTGGTCGGCATCCGTTTCGCTGCCATGCCGCCCCTGCTCTGGACAACTCGGCGGCGGTATCGCAGACGCGCTGCGCAGGCGGATCAGACCAAGGGCCGGTTCGACAACGTCACCGAAGAGGACTTTCAGCGGCGGGCCGCGAACTTCCGCCAGCTCGGCATCAAGCAGTCACCGGCGCAGAGCTTCATGCGCGGCATCCGGGCGCGGTTTGGCCTCGTTACCGAGAAGGACAAGGCCTCCCGCGATCGCATCCTCGCCCAAATGGCGGAGCTCGAGAAGAACCCGCTACCCCTGCCGTTCGAGGTCGACGATAGGGCGAGGGCGCGGTTGTCACGCATGTTCCAGAACTTCCGCAAGCGCCTCGACATGCAGAACAACGATCTCACCGCCGAGCGGGACCAGGCACTCGGATGGCGCGACGGCGTGATCCTCGGACTCTCCGGCATGCGCGGGGTCGTGACCGTCGCCGCGGTGCAGACCATCCCGGACGGGCAGCCCATGCGCGAATCGCTGGTGCTCGTCGCCTTCGCGGTCGCCATCATCACGCTCGTCGTGCAGGGGCTGCTGCTGCCACCGGTCGTGCGCCGCCTGCGTCCCGCCGCCGACTCGACCGGTGGCGAGCGCACCGAGGTGTACGAGTTGCGCAAGCAGATGAAGGACGCTGGTGATGCGGCCCTGGCGCGCGCGGTGGCAGAGGCCGAGGCATCCGGAAACCCGGTGCGACCGCAGGTGCTGGACGAGGTGAACGTCGTGGGCGACGCATGGGTCGGACGGCTCGAGATCTGGGCGAAGGCCGACCTCACCGATCCGTCGAACGAGGTGGCGCAGTTTCAGCAGCTGCGGCGGGTGCTGCTCGTCGCGGAGCGCGATGCGCTGCGTGACGCGTACGAGCGCGGGGCGTTCTCGTCGGAGGTGATCGATCGACTGCGGGCGACGCTCGACGCGGACGAGATCTCGATCGACTCGGTCGATGGAAGCGAGGAAGCCTGAGGCTACTGCGCTCGCGCCGGAGGTTCACCCATGTGCTCGGTCAGACGCTGGGTCGCCTCCCGGAGCACTCGGATCGTGGTGGCGGCGTCCTCGGCGCTCGTCGGACCGAACGCGATCGAGCGGATCTCGGCGACCGGGTCAGGCAACCTCGCCCACAGTTCCGAGCCCGCGGCGGTGAGTTCGAGCATCCGTTGCCGCCGGTCGTCGGCCCCCGGGGCCTGCTCGATCAGTCCCTTGCGCACGAGAGTCGCGACGACAACACTCAGGGTCGCACGCTCGAGGTGAAGGATCTGGGCGAGATCACGCTGCATCGTCGGGCCGCTGTTGGCCAGCTGGTAGAGCACGTACCACTGCGTCGATCCGAGCCCGAACGGGCGCAGGGCGGATTCGAGCGCCTCGCGGTTGGTGAAGTAGTACCTCTTCGCCCAGGCTCCGACGCCCTCGTGCTCGATCTCGTCACTGCTCACGTGACCAGTTAGCTAGCCGGCCAACGATCTGTCAAACCGGCACATCACCAGGGGATGGGCGCGGCCTCCCAGCGAGTGAACGTTCCCGTCGGACCATCCGGGCCGAGAAGCGCGACACGGATGACCTCCCGCGAGCCATCCTCGACGGTTTCGGTGCCGGCGAAGTTGTTCAAATTCGTCGCGGTGAAGCCCGGGGAGACGAGGTTGACCTTGATGTCGGTGTCCTCGAGCTCGACCATCATCGCGAGCGTGATGGCGTTCTCCGCGGCCTTAGACGCCGGGTAGATGACCCCGAACATCGAGTGATACGGGTAGTCGGGGTCGGCATTCGCCGTGAGCGAGCCCACGCCGCTCGAGACGTTGACGATGCGGGCATCCACCCCGTCGCGCAGCAGTGGCAGCATCGCCTGGTAGACGGCGAGGGTGCCGAAGACGTTGACGTCCCAGACCGCTCGCATCTCGTCGAGGGATGCCATGCTCGCCTTGCCCGCGTTCGCATACTCCTCGAAGAACCCGGGGTCTGCGAGCTGCTCGGCCGAGGCCGCCGCCCGCCGGGTGTTCGAAATGCCGGCATTGTTGACGAGGAGGTCAAGTCGCCCCTGCTCGCTCCTGATCCGCTCGGCTGCAGCAGCGATGGATGCGGTGTCGGTGATGTCGAGCTGGATGGGGATAGCACCGAGCTCCCCCGCGGCGACGACCCCGCGATCGTAGTCGCGTGACCCGAGATAGACCGTGGCACCGTCGGCGACGAGTGCTTTGGCCACCTGGTAGCCGACACCCTGGTTTGCTCCGGTGACCAGCGCGATGCGTGATTGATTCATTCGACAACTCCTTATTCGTTTGCTGCCTAACGATAATCGTCTGTTAGCTAACGAATTGCAAGAGGTGTCACCGGGTTTCGATACGGCTGCTCCTTCGTTGCGGCCTACTCAACCAGCGTTACGCAGCGGGGGCGAGGAACTCTTCCCAGTGCGGCTCGGTGCGCTCTACCCCGCGCACCAGCCACGAGGTGCCGTGCGGGGCACGGGGGCGGAAGCGCAGGTTCCAACCCATCTCGCCCGGCGTGCGGTCGCCCTTCACGTTGTTGCACTTGAGGCAGCAGGCCACCAGGTTCTCCCAGCTGTCCGCTCCTCCGCGCGACCGCGGCAGCACGTGGTCGATCGTGTTGGCCGAGCCTCCGCAGTACCCGCAGCGGCTGGCATCCCGACGCAGCACGCCACGGCGTGACACCGGAATCAGCCGCGACGACGGGATCTTCACGTAGCGCGTGAGCAGGATGACCGACGGGCGATCGTAGGAGCCGCTCGACCCCCAGACCGGATGCTCGGCATCCGCCGCGACGATCGTCGCCTTCTGGTTCATCACGAGCACCAGCGCTCGCTTGAACGACACCACGGCAAGGGGCTCGAAGCCCGCATTGAGGACCAGTGTGCGCATTCTCATCCTTTCGACGAAGCCCGCACGGCTTGCGGGCTGATCGATGCACCTTGGTTCTTCGTGAGAGCGAGAGGTAGGGAACAAAAAAGGCACCGTCCGAATGGACAGTGCCTAGATGTGACGCGCGGGTATGAAGACCGCGCAGAGTTCCCCGCGCCCTATGGCACAGTCGAAGCGCGCATCCGTGGTTTGGATGGTGCATCGACGCGACATGGGGCTCTCCCGAAATACGACTCTCAGAATTGCAAGTGGCTACAGAGTAACCCACAAAGGGTCACCGGATGCCCGAGGCCGTCAGCCTGTTACCGAGCGTTAACGGAGTGGCTAGATGCCCACATACACGTGGATGGCCACCTCGTTGGGCAGCTCGATGCCGTCTTCCATGCCCTCGACCTGCACCAGCACGTACGAGCCGGCCCGCGAGAAACTGGCCTTGGCACCGGGCATGACGCCGGCGGTGCGCAGCTGTTCGAGCAGCTCGACCTCGTACTGCACGGGCTCGCCCAGGCGACGGATGGTGCCCTTGACGGGTCCGACCGCGCCGAGCACGTAGTTGACGATGTTCACGACGCCGTCGCTGAAGTTGCCGGCGCCGGCATCCCCCAGCTCTTCGAGTCCGGGGATCGGGTTGCCGTACGGGCTCTGGGTGGGGTGTTCGAGCATCTCGATGATGCGGCGCTCGACCGACTCGCTCATCACGTGCTCCCAGCGGCATGCTTCCTCGTGCACGAGCGCCCAGTCGAGCCCGATCACGTCGGCGAGCAGACGCTCGGCGAGCCGGTGCTTGCGCATGACGTGCACGGCCTTCGAGCGACCCTCGTCGGTCAGCGCGAGATGGCGGTCGCCTTCGACCACGACGAGACCATCGCGCTCCATGCGGGCGACGGTCTGCGAGACGGTCGGACCGGAGTGGCCGAGACGCTCGCTGATGCGCGCACGCAGGGGGAAGATGTTCTCTTCCTCGAGCTCGTAGATGGTCCGCAGATACATCTCAGTGGT
>Ga0247815_10001239_pt1 | contig 19733 bp, 24 predicted proteins | sample UWRJL194509B1_FD_181014 | JGI IMG/M metagenome (GOLD analysis project Ga0247815, IMG submission 181014) | Plant litter microbial communities from Arlington Agricultural Research Station in Wisconsin, United States - UWRJ-L194-509B-1 | ecosystem: Environmental > Terrestrial > Plant litter >...
GCTATTAATCGTTAGAGGTCTACCGGGCGCTGGTAAGTCTACCTTTGCTGAAAGTCTTGTAGGATACAAGCATTTCGAGAGTGACATGTGGAGAGAAATTTCCGGCACTAGAGTGTATTCGGGTGAATTTAACGAGATAGCTCATGCGTGGTGTTTGGGTATGACAGCAGATGCTTTAGCTCGTGGCTGTCAGAAAGTAGTCGTATCTAATGTATTCCATACGTTGGACCGTATTAAACCATATGCTGTACTTAGAGATAATCTATGTAAGATGGGCCATGAGGTACGTATGACTGTTATACATGTACAAGGCCCTATCGGCCGGTCTGTGTATACAGGCGTATCTTATGATTATTATCTTAAAGATTGGGAAGAATACAAAGGAGAGTTCGATTGAGTTACATCTACCTAATTGGGAGTTTGCGAAATGACGCTATCCCTAAGACAGCATCTGTACTTCGGCAGTCGGGTTACAACGTATTTGACGACTGGTATGCCGCCGGACCAGAAGCAGACGATTACTGGAAGGCTTATGAGCAAGACCGTGGTCGAAGATACATTGAAGCTCTACAGGGCGAAGCTGCAAAGAACGTCCATAGATTTGACCAGACTCACTTGGATGGAGCGGAAGCTGCTATTCTCGTGCTACCAGCAGGCAAGTCGGGACATCTTGAGCTAGGGTATATGGCAGGTAAGGGTAAGAAGACCTTTATTCTGCTAGATGCTGAGGTAGATCGCTGGGACGTGATGTATCGCTTTGCTGATGCTGTTATGTACCCTGACACAATGCTAAAGACATTGGAGAAGTACCTTGCGTAACGTTACTAGAGAAATCGCTAAGTTAGTGGAGAATAATAAGCGTATGCAGAATGAAGCTGTTAAAAAGCAAAATCCTCCAAACCCAAAAGAAATTTTCGGCGATCGTAAGCCTAGACTTTCGCTTATACCGCTGTCTGGACAGTTGGCTCAGTTTGAGGCTCAATTTGACGGTAAGCTTAAGTATGGTGAGGTTAACTGGCGCAAGACTGGCGTAGAAGCTATGACATATGTAGATGCTGCTATGCGGCACCTACAGTTGTATGCCAACGGCGAGAAACATGCTAGGGATACTGGTGTCCAGAACCTTGGTGCTGTTATGGCCTGCTGTGCTATTATCATTGATGCCGAAGCGCATAACATGCTGATTGATAACCGTGAGATATCGCCGGAAGCTTGTGACATGCTGCATGAAGCCGAGAAGATGGTGTCTAAGCTTAAGGAGATGCACGTTCTCCGCGAGGAAATCAAGAACAAGAAAGTCTTTGAGTATCCTGCAGCAGTAGTGCCTATTAATACACCGCTAGATAATAGCGAGTACGACAAGGACTGACAATGGCTAAACTTATAGTATTTAATAACAGCTATGATGAACCTATGGCTATCGATCCTGATCATGTGCTGTCTGTTCATATTGCTAAATCTCAGCAAATTAAAGTCTGTCTTGCACACGGAGACGTCTATCTAAAAGAAGAATTTATAGATGTAGTGGAGGCTATTAATGACGGACGAGTCAATTGAACTACTAAAGAATTGGGAACCTAAGCAGATGCAATGGCCTGCTATGGTGCAAGAGAAACTCGACGGTGTTCCGGTGCGCATTAGGCGTATCGGTTCACATGTCTTGGCTTGGAGTAGGCAAAACGAGCCTATTGTATCAATTCCACATATTCTACAGTACGCTGGTGTTATGCTACAGGATGGCGGCAGCATTGTAGGTGAACTATACATCCAGGGTCTACCATTCAAGACTATTGGTGGTTATGTTCGACAGAAGAAGTATGACGCGAACTCTGCGAAGCTGGTGCTAAACGTGTTCGACTTTGATCAGCGGAATGCCCCTGCGCTGGCCTACGAAGCCCGTCGAGCGACTTTCGTGCAATCCCTTGATAATCTATCATCCCGGCTAGGAAAAGCTCTCAGCGACCTTCCTATTCGAGCCATCTCCGGCGTCATTGTGTACGATGAGAAGTCTGCATTGGCCGCCTATGATATGATTATGCAAGCTAAGCCAGCTGCCGAAGGTGTAGTTGTACATAGCCTTGAAAAAGCATTCCAGCCCGGTAAACGCTGCTGGGGTACACAGCGTATTAAACCAGTACCTACTATCGATCTAAAGATCATTGGCTTTGAAGAAGCTATGAGCCTTAAGACTGGTGCCGGTCTTGGCATGGTAGGTAGGCTAAATGCTGAGTATTCCTATATGAAGAAGGGTAAGCTGGTCACTACTATCATCGGCGTTGGTCCGGGAGCATTGACACACCCTCAGCGCAGAGCATTGTGGAATGCAGCAGTAGCTAATAAGTATAAGCCTACTGTAGCTGAAATCAAGTATATGCGTGACGAAACTTATGATGCGTTACGCCAGCCTACATTCGTTAGGTTTAGACCGGAGAAAGGTAAAGCAGATGTCAATTAACGTTCTACTTATGACTACTGAAGTTATTAGTCTAGTGTACGAGTATGCTGATATCAAAAGGCATATACACACAGGCAGTGCTGTTATTTGTACTCCTCCTGTAGAAGATACCGATGTAGATATTGTAGTTATATATTGTGGTATGCTCTCTGCTGCACTACAAGCTGCTAACTATGAAGTATCTCCTCATGGGGAGTACCCCAATCAAGAGATTAATGCCTGCTATCGAAAAGGTAGGGTTAATGTTATAGCTGTTCGAGATGAAGACTCCTTTAACAAATGGGTTAAAGCAACTCAACTTGCAGCTATGATGAACCTTAAAGAAAAGAACCAGCGTATGCTGCTGTTTCAGTTTATTACAGAGGGTGTGACCAGAGGGCCTAATCCTATTTGGTATAATGCTCCACCTAAACAGACTGAGCTAACTGAACTTTCTTTTTAGGAGTTAAACATGGGTAAATACATGGTCTTCGACTTGGAGACTGAGACGCATACCTCTTTCAAACGAAAGGCAAATCCCTTTGATAAAAGAAACTGGGTTGTCATGCGAGGATGGAAGGTACAAGGCGAGCCGTGTGGATACGCTAGCTATCATCCATCCCATGATCGTTCTAGTTACCTGCATATTCCTGACGATGTTGATATGCTGGTTGGTCTCAACATTAAGTTCGACCTCCTCTATGAACTAGCACAAGGTAACAAAGACCTTCGCAGGTTCTTTAAGAGGGGCGGTAAGATATGGTGCTGCCAGTACGCTGAGTATCTAATCTATGGTGCTGAGCAGTCTGTGCATATGGTATCAATGGACCAGATCGCAGAGAGCTATGGCGGTCGAGTTAAACTAGATGAGGTTAAGCTACTATGGGAACAAGGGATCAAAACTTCGGAGATACCGGAGAGCCTACTAGCCGACTACCTGTTGGGAACCCACGCAGAAATGCGGAACTCAGGAGACATCGGGAATACCGAGAAGATATTCCTGGGCCAGATCAAGAAGGTTCTACAGCAAGGCCAGTTGAAAATGGTACAGGACCGAATGGACGGGTTGCTGTGTACGACGGAAATGGAGTTCAATGGACTGAAAGTCGACGTAGCAGAGGCCGGTCGGCGCCTAAAGGTCTTAACGGAAGATTTGCGCAAACAGACAGAACTCCTGAACCAGTACATACCGGAGATACCATGGAAGTTCAACTGGAACAGTCGCATCCAAGTGAGCAGTCTGATCTTCGGTGGGACGGTCAAGTACAAGGTGAGGGACACCTACTTAGACGAGGCAACCGGGGAGCTAGCGAGGTATAATGCAGAAGAACGGTGGCCTAAGTTTAAAGGAGAGGTCGTTGATCCGTCAACACTTGGGCGGGTGGAAAGTCCTACCTTCGGAACCATGTATTATAAAGAAGGGCTACTCGGCAAGGAAGTGCAAGATCGCTTTCTCTCTGGAAAGAACAAAGGTCAAGGTAAGTTCAAGTCAGTAACTGTTAAAGGTGAACTGAAAGTTAAGTGGCAGGACAGACTATTCAAACTGCCAGGATATACTACAGGTAAGCCTGAGTGGGAAAGCAAAGAAGAAACAGATGCAGCCGGTATTAAGATTTACTCTACCGCCGGAGATACGCTCGATGAAGTCCTTGCGGAAACTAACCTTCCGTTCCTTTGGGCGCTTAATCGTAAGAACACTCTGGACAAAGAGATAGGCACGTACTATGCAGTATGTGATGACAAGGGCAATTGGAAAGGCATGATGACTTGTATTATGCCAGAGGATCATATGATCCACCATAAGCTTAATCATACATCTACTGTTACAACTCGCCTTAGTGCTAACGATCCTAACATGCAGAACATTCCTCGTAACGATATGGATGCTGAGCTAGGTGCTGCTAAATCTGAAGTTAAGAAGATGTTTATTAGTCGCTTCGGTGCTAATGGGCGTATGGGCGAGATAGACTATAGCCAGCTAGAGATTGTTGTTCAAGGTATGCTGACTGGTGACGTACAGCTTATTCAAGACTTGATCGATAAGATCGACTTCCATTGTAAGCGTGTGTCGATTAAGTTTGGCATGACTTATGAAGAAGCTGTATACTGGTGTACTGACAAGTACGATGATGTCAAGGGTAAGCACCCGGATAGAGCAGCCGGTAAGAAGGAACGTACTAAGTGTAAAATCTTCTCGTTCCAGAGAGCCTATGGTGCTGGTGCATCTAAGATTGCCATCACTACTGGCATGGCTAAACTCGAAGTAGAGGAACTCATCGAGAATGAAGACAACCTTTATCCTGGCATTGTTAAGTTCAACGAGATGGTTAAGCAAGAAGTTAACTCTACTGCAGAACCGTTTGGAGCTATGTGTGAAGTCACCGGACAATGGACACAGTTCAGGAAGGGCTATTATACTGCTCCTACCGGCACACGTTACGCCTTTCGTACATTCCGAGCACCAGACTATTTACAGAAACGTGGTGTCACTCAAACCTTTTCTCCTACGCAGCTCAAGAACTATCCAGTTCAAGGCACAGGTGGTGAATTTGTACAAGCAGTCTTAGGACTTCTATTCCGGCACTTTGCATCTAATGATAACTATGGTGGCATGGCTTTCCTAGTTAACACAGTGCATGACTGTGTGTGGGTAGATATGCACGAGAGTGTTGTCGATCAGGTTATGTCTGATATGATCCGTATCATGCAGAGTATTCCTGAGTATTACAATACTAGATACGGTATGAATATCACAGTACCTTTCCCTGTTGAGGGTGAGGTTGGACTTAATATGCAAGAACTTAGCCATTGGCATGAAGCTAGACTAGCAGCTTAGTATGCCCTATATGGATTACTCCTACAACCGGTATCAGTACCACTAATGTAATTAGATACCTAACACAAGGAAATAAACATGAGTATTAAAGATCTTATCCAAGTAGCCAAGGCCAATCAAGACCAGTCAGTAGTAAAGACGGGTGGAGACTTCGAGTATGTACCACCAGTAGCTGGCCCTACCTTCGGACGCTTCATTGAATATATTGAGCTAGGTAGTCATGTAAAGGACTATCAAGGTAAGCCTAAGCCATCAGCACCACAGGTACGTGTAGTATTTGAACTTGTACATCCTAAGAATATTAAGGAAGTAGAAGTAGAGGGTGGCGGAAAGAAGCAGTATGCCGATCGTATTAAGATTGATATGCCTCTTAGCATGTCTGACAAAGCTAAGTTCTATAAGCTCTTTAAGGTAATGCAGGCAGGCCGGACAGACATTACTCATATGGCAGAAATGCTAGGTGAAGGCTTTATCGTTACAGTCAAGCATAATCCTGATGCTAAGAACCCTAAGATTGTATATGCCAATATTTGGGATGGTACATCTTGGGATATCAAGCAGCCAGTAAGTGTAGATGTGTTGGCTGGTACGAGTACTCCTATTCCAGTACCTGAGCCTATTAGCCCAATGAAGATTTTCCTATGGGATAATCCTACTAAGGATACTTGGGATAGCTTGTTCATTGATGGCGAACGTGATGTCAAGGATGAGAAGGGTGTTATCACTGGCAAGGAAAGCAAGAACAAGCTACAGGAACTTATCCTTTCGGCTAGTAACTATAAGGGCAGTGGGCTTGATCTAATGCTCAATGGTATGGACAACTTGCCGACTGAGGAAGCTACGTCTGTAGAGAGTGTAGCTGCTGTACAGACATCTGCAGTCCTTCCGGCTGAGACTAAGGCAGTAACTTCTGAAACACCAGATAGTGCGCAGGATGCACTCACAGCGTTGGGGCTTAACTAATGCAAACAGTAGATACCGAACGATACATTGAACTGGTCCGCGTATATGGTATTGAAGAGGCGCACAAGATGCGCTTCCGAGGTACTGGCCGTACAGTCCGTGATGTACTTACACTTGTTAAATACCTTAGTGCAGGTGAGTATGTAGAGTTGCATACTGTTAATGCGCCCGGACAAAATAGGTGGCATTGTCAGGAAGTTATGAATAAAGTACGTGAGACTGCTAACTTTCTAGGTATGCAATTTATTCATAGTCCAGCCCATGGCACACTCAGTTGCCCACAAAGTGGCGGAGTTATTAAGCTTATTCACGCTGGCTCTTGTCGTCGTGGCGAACGCACCATTAATGATGCAATTATCTACGAACTTCATAGGAGCTAGTATTGCCAGTTATCAACGGTATTGACACCAGCCGGTTGGGGCCTATGGCTCCGCCGGAACTCTGGCCTGAGGAAGTCCCAGGTAGAGTAGCGCACATTGACGCTGACTTCCTAGCTTATATGACAAGCTATGAACGTAAGGATGAGCAAGTTGACTTTAAGGACATGCAAGGCAAATGCCAGAACATGGTTGAGAACTTCCGACGTAAGGCCGGAGCATCCTCAGTCCACCTGCATCTTACTCCCGGTACATCAGATAAGGGTGACAGATATAACATCGCTATCCAGAAGGAATATCAGGCAAACCGTGATGGTAAAGAGAAGCCTAGATATCTACATCTGATGCGCGAGTGGATGAACAATCACTATGCTGCTACTATGCACCAGAAATGTGAAGCTGATGATGGCATGTCTAGCTCTCAGTATGAGGCTATTGCTAAAGGCGAGCGTGAGCTAAGCATTATCATTAGTAAGGACAAGGACCTTAACATGGTCCCAGGTCTTCACCTCGATTGGGATAGCCATGACTTCATCGATACTGATACAGACTTTGGTCAGATATATCTCGATGAGTCTACCAGCACTAAGAAGGTAAAAGGTTATGGTCACAAGTTCTTTTGGGCACAGATGCTTATCGGAGATACCGCTGACAATATCCAAGGGCTTCCCATGGTCTACCCGCCAAACCTTATCAAGGGAAAGAAAGTCGGCCCCGTTCTTGCCTTTAGTCTACTCACTGGATGCAATAGCAACAAGGAAGCTTTTGGATACGTTAAGTCCCTCTATGAGAGAACAGGTGCTGTTCTAGGCTTTAGACATTGGCAATCCGGAGATATCATGTCCTGGCAGCAAGTTTTCATAAGTGAGGCTAAGCTTCTATGGATGCGCCGAGATAAGCATAACCCTAATTGCGTCCTGCAGTGGTTTAAGGAGATTAATCAATGAAAGTTCAATTTAGTTCTGAGTATGATGATTCTGGTCATGATGTAACTGTGTTCTTTGAAGACACAGGGGATAACTTTCCATTCTTCATTGTAGATAAGGATGGAGAACAGGTCTGGTACTGTACTATGCTAGATGCAGCAGAGGGTCTTATTGAAGAATATGGTGAACGACTGTGAGATATCCATATGGCTTCGCAGTACAAGTACCATTCTTGGACACAGAGAGTGATGGTACAGTCACTAAGAACTATGCTTTGGTTAGTTCTAATGATGATTTGGATCGCCGCCGTGTCAAGCGTATACTCTCTCAGTGGGCTAAAGCCTATTTGCATCGGACACTCCGTACTAGAGAGAAGCTTGCACTAATGACTATCGTTAAGGTTCATAAAGAACCTATGCAGTATTTCTTCCGTAAGACTTCATCGCCATTGGAAACAGATATTATATCGACGATGCATGAAGTTAAAGGTGCTACGAAAGATTTATTCGATCGTGACCCTACATACCAGCGAGTTAGTGATAAGGTATGAGACGCCTTACGCTTAGAGAAGTACCTGTTGTAAAGCAGGCGCTCCTAACTAGGCAAGAGTTCAAATGCCCTTTATGCCAGAGAGGTATATCGATGTCTACTGGTGTGCTAGATCATGACCACGTTACAGGGCAATGCAGAGGTATTCTCTGTAGAGCTTGTAATGGTATGGAAGGCAAGATTAAGAACATACTTGTACGTTGGGGTCGAGGTGCTGGTGTCGAATGGCTAGGCCGATTGATACTGTATTGGCTCAAGTATAAGAACAACCCTAACCAATTCCTATACCCTACTCATAGGGATGAGGACGAGAAGCGTATCCTTAAGAATACAAGGGCACGTAAGGCAAGAGCGAAATTGAAGAAGGGTTAGCATGTCTATTGAATTGCAGTTGGAACTTGAGCGTCTTATGGTAAATAGAGGCGCGGAAGCATACAAGAAGAGCAAGGAAGCTGCTGAGGAAAAGCATCGCGGTGCCGAGACTGGATATGCCAGACGATTGATGGCACAGTACATTGAACCTATGGTCGAGGAACTCAAGCGGCTTAACAACCGTAAGGGTCCCGGCCAGTTTGGTACAGCACACTTCCATCTTAAGTCTATCAACCCTGAGAACGCTATATTCATTGCCATGCAGCAGTTGTTCAATCACTTCACGCTACATGCGTCGCCTACTACTATTGCATCTAGCATTGGTAGGATGGTTGAGGATGAGATTAGGTTCACTCGCTTTCAAGATAAGTTTGCAGGTTACTATGATAAGATCATTCAAGACTTTAAGCGTAAGGGTACTAAAGATTATCGATACATGCACCGTGTGCTTACGCACTCCGCTAATACGAACGAAGATAATTGGGTTAGTTGGGCGACGACTGAGCGAGTTAATGTTGGTATGCGCCTTCTTGATATTATTCTACGTTGTTCTGATCTTGTAGAAAAGACAACGCATTATGTCAAGGGTAAGACTGTAGTTAAGCTACAGCCGACACAGCAGGCTATGGACTGGATCAATCAGTACGATGACGCTGCGTCTATGATGTATCCTGATAAAGCGCCATGCGTTATTCCTCCTGATCCTTGGACAGCTATAGATCAAGGCGGATACTTCTCACCAGCTTTGCGCAACTCTACTAAGATGATCCTTACCAAGCATCCTAAGCATAAGAAGATATTGCAGAAGGCAGACTTGTCTAAGGTTATGGAAGCTGTCAATATTGTGCAGGAGACAGAGTGGTCTGTCAACAGCAAGGTGCTAGAGGTTATTCGTATTGTATGGGCATCCAATCTTCAAGTAGGTATGCCAGGTTCTAAGCCGTTGGAAGCTAATCCTTCACCGTATCCTGATCTTAAGAAAGAGGATATGACGAAGGAGCAACTATCTAAGTTCGTACAGTGGAAGCGTGAGACTTCTGAGATATACACAGCAGAGCGCGAACGTCAGAGCAAGTGTCTACAGGTAGCTCGCATTATGCGGGTAGCTAGTGACTATGTTAAGTATGATAAGTTCTGGTACGTATGGACGTTGGATTTCCGTGGCCGCATGTACGCCGCCACAAGCGGTTTCTCTCCGCAAGGCCCTGACGTAGCCAAGGGAATGCTTCGCTTCTCTGAGGGCAAGCCTGTCGGCGTGAGGGGCCTTTTCTGGCACAAGGTCCATGGGGCGAACAAGTTTGGCTACGACAAGGTAGATTATAATGATAGGATCAAGTGGGTAGATGATAACCATGAACACTTCATTAGAGCCGCTAGTGACCCGCTTAATCATACTGATGTATGGGGCAGAGCGGATAAGCCGTACCAGTTCCTTGCATGGCTTTTCGAATACAAAGCAATGCACGACGGAAAACTTGTCGGACAGAGAGTTGAGGACTTTGTATCATATCTACCGATCGGCCTCGATGGAAGCTGCAATGGACTTCAACACTTTTCTGCAATGCTTCGGGATGAGAAAGGTGGGAAAGCTACCAACCTTTTACCTGGACCTGTCCCTTCTGACATCTACCGTATAGTAGCTGATGTTTGTTTCACCAAAGTTAAAGCCAAGGCGCTAGAGCCTGAGGCAGAGGTATTTAGACAATGGATAGAATTCGCGAATACATACGGTCAAGGGAAGTTGCCGAGAAGCGTTGCAAAACGTCCTGTTATGACCATGCCTTATGGGTCCACCCGCCAGTCCTGTACTGGATACGTATGCGATGCAGTGACTTCGGAGAACAAGGACTTCTTTGGGAAGTTGTGTGCCTTCCCGGCGTCAGTTGCCTTGACACCCCTGCTGTGGTCTTCCATTGGAGAGGTAGTGATCGCAGCGAGGCAGGGTATGGACTGGCTGCAAAAATGCTCTACAGCCATGTCGAAGTTAGGCTTAGGTGTCTCGTGGAAGACTTCGGACGGTTTCATCGTTCATCTATTCGAGAGGGAGATAGAACTAAGCCGTATCATTACCCAGCTGGCTGGGACCTTCTACGTGAAAGTAGGGAACTATACGGAGAAGTTAAACAAGAGCGCCCAAAGGAATGGGGTAGCTCCGAACTTCGTCCACTCTCAGGATGCAGCCCATTTGCGTGCAGCAGTAAGGATGGCGAAGACATGCGGTATTACCAGCTTAGCAACTATTCACGATGACTACGGCACCCACGCAGCAGACACCGACAAACTCCATCGCATCATTAGACAGTGCTTTGTTAACGAGTATTCAGACCGTGATCCACTCGAAGACTTTAAGAACTGGCAAGAGCTTATCTCTAAGACCGAGATGCCGCCTATGCCGATCAAAGGTACACTTGATCTTACTAAGGTAATGGAGAGTGAGTTCTTCTTTGGCTAAGTATTAAAAGCTGTAACCCTGTTTAGTAAGTCCCATATGGATAACTAAACAGGAGAACACCAATGTATGATGACCTATCTGGAGAAGATAAGGTATTGAATGCTATTGGGTTCGTAGCTAGAGGAATGGAAATTCCACAAGTATTAAAAGATTTTCTTATTGAGGAAGGCTTATACGAACTCATAGTTAACCCACAGGAGACAGATGATGGAAGCGGTCAAGTATCTTAACGCTGATATATCTGAGGCATTTCTAGCTAAGCTTATTAGTGCATTCCCTATGCAGCAAGCTTTTTGGAAGTCCGGGGATGATGTAGCAGAGGCTGCATACAAAGCAGGACAACAGAATATTATAGAATGGATTAAAAATCATGCCTCAGTCTCGTCCTATCGTCCTTAATGATGTCCCGTGGATTGTAAACGAACTAAGAGAATTGCCTAAGCAGAGTGAGTACTTTGCCGATGTGCCAGATGATGTAGAGTATGTTCAAGAGCAGCTAACTAATTATATGTTGGCAGGTATTCTTTTCGGCTCATGCGATCCAGCACAGCAGTCTTTCTTACTAGCTACTGTAAACAAACCTTGGTATGCTAACAGAGTAGAAGTGCATGAAATGATGCTTTGGGTTCCCAAGCAGTTCAGGCACGGTACTACTGCTATTAGACTTATCCATGAGTATGTACGACTAGCTCGTTCGTATGAACCCCACTCTATTCACGCCGGAGTGTCCCTAGATATAGTAGATGCAGATAGGGTACTTTCCCTGTATGAAGCTGCTGGATTTAAGCGTGACAAGCATGGCGTAGTTATGAGGCCATAATGTGTGATCCAGTCACTATCGCTGCTTTCATTGGAGCAGGTGCTACACTAGGTGCTTCCGCACTTGCACCTAAGCCCGGTAAGCCACCACCCACTCCAGCTTCTACACCAGAAGGCGCTAAGGCTCCTGCTGCTACTGTTAGAGTTGGTGCTGGTCAAATTGATAATACAACAGACACAGGCAATGTAAGTCTAACTCCTACTGTAGAGAAGAGAACCTTCGGCACAGCTATTGGTGGACTAGGCAAGTCTGCTGATCTAGTTTTGTGAGGTACTATGTGCAAGAACATAATTAAATCTATTCTAGGCGGTGGCGGTAATACTCCTGCCCCTGTAGCACAGCCAGTAGGCAATGTAGATACTGTACAGCCTGATGCCCAAGTTAAGAACTCTGATCTTCTCAATGCTAATCCTGGTCAAGACCCTAGTGGTCGCATCAAGCTTAACAATGGAGCTAAGAAAGGTCAAGCAACTGTAGCGGGGCTTAGTCTGTAATGGAAGTAAACGTTAAGATCGAGAAAAGTCTCTCGCATAGATGGACACAGTTACATAGCAAGAAGACGTCGATCTTGACGTACTGTGAAAAATATGCAGAGTGGACGCTACCTTATGTTTTTCCTCGTGAGAGCCCTAGTGTAGCGAATGAAGAACTTCCTGTAGCACAAGATAGTATTGGTGCTAAAGGTACAAACCATCTAGCCAATAAGATTATCAGTACGCTGTTTCCAGCTAAGAGTTTGTTCTTTCGCCTAGTTATTGACCAGGAAATGAAAGACCTTATTGAGAAAGCTATGGCTGTCGATAATCAAGGTATTGATGCTGATACCCTTAAGCAGAAGCTTGAAGAACAAGTAACTGCAGCAGAAGCTGAGCTAGCTAAAGCAGAACACCGTGTAGAGGATCACCTCGATATGGTACAGTTTAGGCCGGAAGCTATTAACGTAGCTAAGCAGCTTATTGTTACAGGTAATAGCCTTGTCTATTTCCCGGAAGATAAGTCACCTATGCAAGTCTATAATCTACGAAACTTTCATGTCGTTAGAGACGTGTCTGGTGAAGTAGTAGAGATGATGACTAGAGATATGCGAGACTTTGAAACCTTTAAACAGGAAGTACAGGATCAGCTAACCTCTAATGCTAAGTGGAAAGCCTTGCATAAAGGCGATGCTCAGAAAGCTAATAAGGATTACCAGCATGATACTCCCGTTACTATTTACACTCGCATTCTATTGGAGAATGATGGTAAGTACCACGTTACCCAATATGCAGACGATGTTAAGCTTGATACCGAAGGTGCCGTATACACAAAATCGACCTGCCGATGGATACCACTGGTATGGAATATGGTGCAGGGAGAAAACTACGGTAGAGGGCTGGTGGCAGACTACGCTGGTGCATTCCACGCAGTTAATGTACTAAGTAATTCCCTACTTAATATTGCTGCTGTTATGGGCGACATTAAAATCTTTGTCGACCCTCAGAGTATGATTGATGTTACACGCTTAGAAGAATCTGCTTCTGGTACATACCATGCAGGTAAGCCTGAGCAGATTGGTAACATGAAAGTTAACATGATCCAAGAAGCTCAGTTCATGCAAGCTATGATTGAGCGATATGAGAAACAGATTGCTGCTGCATTTATGCTTACCAGTGATCTTACTCGTGATGCGGAACGTGTAACTGCTCAAGAAATTCAGCAGAATGTTGATGAACTTGAAACCAGTAACTCTGGTATCTACAGTCGTCTAGCTGCTACTTGGCAGTTTAGGACTGCAGTACTTGCGCTAGCTGATACTAACTTTAAAGGTATTGGTGACGGGATTATTCCTAAAGTCATTACTGGTATGGATAGCTTGTCGCGTGCTGGTGAAGCATACAACATGCGTCTATTTATGGCTGACTTGCAGTTGCTTAATACTGTTCCTCCCGAAGTCTTGGCTGCTATCAAGAAGCCACAGTTCGTTAAGAAGGTAGGTAGCTTCCATCAGGTAGACTATGAAAGCTGGATCATGACTGAGGCAGAGATGCAAGCTAATGCAGAGCGTGAAGCACAGCAGAAACAGCAACTAGAACAGACTAAACAGGCAGGCGGTGTCCAGAAGGAAATCGCTAGAGGTGCCGTACAACAAGGAGCTTAACAAGTGGCAGATGATGTCCAAGTAGAACTTACCCCTGAGCAGATTGCTGCTAATGAGGAAACCCTCGCCAATGGTCGTAAAGCCGACCTAGACGCTGCTGCCGCTAAGCTTGCCAAGGAACGCGCTAAGCCTGAGGATGCAGACCAGCTTGCTATTGATGCTGAGAACAAGGCTAAGGAAGTAGAAGCTAAGGCCGCTGCTGACAAAGCTGCGGCAGATAAAGCAGCAGCCGAAGCTGCCGAGAAGAATGATGACGGTACTTGGAAGGGCGAGTATGTCCAGACGGGTAATGAACATGCAGATGCTGCTATCGAGCTTATGAAAGAAGCAGGTGTTAAGCCTGTTGAAGCTAACGATATCTTCAAGGATGCTATTGCCACTAGTGACTTGTCTAAGGTCAAGTGGGATATTCTCGAAAGCCGTATTGGTAAGGCTAAGGCTGCATTGGTTAAGGCCGGTGTAGAAAGCTATTACAATGGCGAGTACAAAGCACAGACAGAAACTCGTGACGCTGCTCATGAGATTGTAGGTGGTGAGGAGAATTGGGAGAAGCTTCGGTCTTGGGTTAATACCAAGGAGAAGTCTGATCCTGCATTCAAGGCTAAGGCAGACAATGCACGTAAGGCTATTCAGATTGGCGGCGATGCTGCTAAGTCTGCAGTAGCTAATCTTAAGGCGCTTTATGAAGCAGACCCTAAGAATACTGGACTTGGGACTAAGAAGGTAATCGAGAATAGAGGGAACCTGCCTGCATCTTCTAATGCAGATGCTGGTGAGCCCATGTCTCAGCGAGATTATTATGTAGCTCGACAGCAGGCTCATAAAGCCCGCGCTCCACAGGCTGTTATTGATGCTCTGTGGTCGCGTCGTCAAGCTGGTATGAAACAAGGTATCTAGTAGGGCAATATAAGTCCTATATGGAATAACTACTTACGTAAGAAGGAATTATAAATGAGCTATGAAATCCCAGGTCCTAATCTCTCTGATATTGACCGCGCCCAGCTAATCAACGATTATGGCGGTGCTGTTGAAGTTCAGTTTGCCAAGGACTCTATCATGCGTGACTATGCGGATATCCGTATGGTCCGAGGTACTGATACTGCCATGGAACGCCGTATGGGTAAGACTACCCTTAAGAAGCTGACCCCAGGTGTACGCCCGCCTGCTGATGCTACTCCCTTCGGCAAGGTTACTGTTACGGTTGATACTGTTATCATCGCCCGTGATACCCGCTCTCTGCTTCTGGACTTCCAGACCGACTTCGATGCTCGTTCGCGCCTTGGTGAAGACCATGGTAAGCAGATGGGTAAGTTCTTTGATGAAGCCTTTATTATCATGGCTATCAAGGGCGCTCAGCAGGCTGCTCCGGACTTCGGTGCTGGTGTTGAGAAGAACTCTATCGGTGCTGGTAAGTCTATTACTCTTACGACTGCTGGTGATGAGAACGACCCTGATATCCTTGAACAGGCTATCACTGACGTACTCGTACAGATGGAAGAAGAAGAAGTTCCTACCGAAGAAATGGTAGTACTTGTTCGTCCAACTGAGTACAACACGCTGTCTAAGAATAACAAGCTTACGAATAAGGACTACTCGACCGGCAACGGCGATTATGCTAAAGGCACTATTGCCACTGTGCATGACACGCCTATCCGTAAGACTGCCCGTATTCCTCGCGCTGTTAACACGGACCACTACCTGTCGAACGCCAGCAATGGTAATGCATATAACGTAGCTGCCAAGGATGCCAAGGCTGTTGCAGTTATCCTGCATCCGCGTTCGCTCATGGGTGCTGAGACTATCCCGCTTACGTCAGACGTCTTCTTCAATAAGGAAGAAAAGGTCTGGTTTATTGATAGCTGGATGGCATTCGGCGTCTCTGTACGTCGTCCTGATATCTGCGGTGCAGTGTTCAAGCAGTAATACCCTCAAGCCAGTGTCCCTAACCGGATGCTGGCTTTTTTTTTTGTCTGGAGAATAACGCATGTATGACGAAAAAGAATTGGTAAACTTTATTTTACAGAAGTGTGGAGAAAGTACTACCGCAACGCTTGAGACCTCGCACCCGTCCGTATTGGATGCACGTAACAGATTGGCAGACGCTGATAAAGATTTTCAGTCAAGAGGCTGGTGGTTTAATAAAGAGCAGAGTATTAAGCTGCTTCCTGACACAGAGGGGAGGGTGCAAGTACCGGCAGAGACATTGAGCTTTGTTGTCACGCAGTGCTCACTTATGCAACTTCCTGCTAGAGATCGTACGCGCTTCGTTAAACGAGGTAACTACATCTATGACACTATTTCGCATACTAATCAATTGAATGTAGCTGTATGGGCTGACATTGTTATTAGGTTGGATTACTCTGACCTTCCCGCTCAGGCTGCAACATATCTAAAGTGGTATGCAGCAGAACAGGCATTCCTCGCTGATGACGGCGATGCTTCTGTGTATAGGCTTATTCAGCAGGAGACTGCTAAGCAATGGGCTCTACTCTTTGCAGAGCAATTGAAGGCTACTACGCCTAACGTATTGAACACTCAGACGGCCTACGCTCTTAAGTCAAGTCGTATTGGGTCTAGTCGTGATCCTAGAATTATTGGAGGCACATTTACATGAAAGCTGATGGCAGCTTAAAGACGCTATTGCAGGGTGTGAGCCAACAGCCTACAAGAGACAGGCTGCCCGGTCAGTGTACTGAGCAAGTGAATATGAGTAGTGATCCTGTTAAGGGCCTTACCCGTAGACCGCCTACTGATCTTGTAGGTTCGCTCGGTGCAGATGCAGAAGCTAACGTTAGAGGATGGGGAGAACTCCTTACTCCTGATGGGCAGAAGTGCCTTGTTAAAATCCTTAATACCGGACTTAAAGTTACAGACTATAATGCAACACCATTTACAGTAAACTTGGTGGGTGATCAGTCAGCATACTTTAACACTCCAGGTAGTTGGTCCGTAGTATCCGTCAAGGATAAAACATATCTAGCTAACTCAGGTGTTACAGTTAAGATGCTGAACTCTACTGCGTCTTATTGGAATATAGGTAACACTCAACGCACTTCTGCTATTATTCAAATCTTAGGCGGTGCCTATGGTAAGACATATAGTATATCGGTTAATGGGGTTGTCGTTGCTTCTATGAAGACTTGCGACGGCACTGATAGTACAGATGGTGGCTATGTAGGTACTGCATATATTGCAGAAGTGCTCGCATGGTGTCTTACTCACCAGGCTATTGATGCTCTACCTTCTAACTTTAGAACAGTTAATGGTGCAACCTTTTATCGTATTGGTTACATGGCCACGAACTGGGCTGTGGTTAGAAAAGATGACATTATATCAGTACGCTATAATCCGGGAGACCTATTCACTCTTACGATTACGGATGATGCAGGTAACATTAATGCTAAGGCTATGGTATCTCAAGTACCAGACATTGCTGATCTTCCTAGGTATGCTCCACATGACTATGTTGTACGAGTAGCCCAAGAGACTGATCCAGATGAAGACCTATGGCTACACTTTGTATCTGACAGTACTGGTACTCCGGGTGGAGGTTTTGGTGAAACTGGTGCATGGTATGAATGTGCAGCGCCAGGTATTAGGACTAGCTTTGACGCAACTACAATGCCGAGGTCTATGACTTATGACGTAGGTACACATACCTTTACTGTTAATACAGATGTATGGGTGGACCGGAAGGTAGGCACAGAAGTAACTAATCCTGTACCGTCTTTTGTAGGTAAAGGTATTCAGGATATGGCTGTATTCCAGTCTCGTCTTGTAATGCTGTCAGGTACTTCATGGGTTGGCAGTAAGAGTAAGAAATATACCGACTATTGGATTGGATCAGCTAGTACGCTTACTGATGCAGACCCTATCGACATCACTTCTCAAGCTGCTTATGCTACAGTGCTTCGATACTGTGTTCCGCACAATAAGGACATGGTTATGTTCTCTGACAGTGGTCAGTTTGTTGTGTTTGGTAGGACAGCCCTGACGCCTAGTAATGCAGCTATTGTGTTGACAACTAGCTTTGAAGCTGACCTCACAGCACGACCACAGCCCTCAGGACGTAACGTATTCTTTGCTACTAAGTTTGGTAGGTACACAGGGATACGCGAGTTCTATACTGAGGGTGGTACTGACATCAATGACACTCGGCCTATTACACAGCATATTAAAAACTATATTGTTGGTGGGCCTAAACATATGAGTAGTACTTCTAACTTCGATCATCTGATTGTGCATACAGACACTGATAGAAATATTATCTATCCGTACCAGTTTATCTGGTCCGATAGTGCTAAGGTACAGTCGTCTTGGCACAAGTGGGTATTCAGTAAGGATATCATCTATAGTTTCTTTGATGATGAACTTATATATTTCATTCTTAGTATTGGTAGTGAACAGTTTCTATTGCGTATGGCACTTGATGTGCAGGATGAAATAGGTACTACTTATCCTATGTATTCAGATGCTAAGTTCGATGTGAGCGGAGTTAACTCAGCTTTTGCTGTGCCCTATACTTGGTTAGCAGATCAGAGCCTTATTGTTATACAAGGTACGGGTTGCCCTCATCCCGGTATGCGAGTTACTATATCTGGCCGAGTATTTACTGGCGGTCAGTGGGTTATTAATCTTAGAGAAAACATGAATGGTGGTAATGTTATTTGCGGTGTAAACTACGATAGCTATTATGAACCAACTATGCCAAGACTTAAAGATAAAGATAACGTAGTGATTAGTACAGCTAGGATGATTATTAATCAGTTCATTATCTCCTGTGAAGCCACTGGCAGAATTATAGGCCAGAAGCTAACTAAGTGGGGTAATGGAAATCCTGTAGTGTATGAAGGGTATAATGTAAACAATGCAGATAGTATTGTAGGACAGCCCGGTATTAGCGACGTTGTATTCCATCTTCCATTTAAGGAGAAGGTAGAGAACGGTACGATTAAACTTATGTCTGATGCTCATTGGCCTCTAACCATTCTTGATATTGAGTGGGAAGGTACAGTCAATAAACGTGGTCAGCGTATCTCCACTGGTGGGAGTTCAACTTAATGTGGGCTAATTGGCAAACCCAAGGCGCCCTGAGTGTTGTTAAGACGGTTGGTAGCTACATAGCTGCTAGCCGTCAAGCTAGCTCAGATAGGGCCTGGCAGAAATACAATAATCAAATGACTAGATTGCAGAATGCGAATAACCAAAATAACCTCACAGAGAATGAAAATATGCTTATCGAGCGTACTTCTCGGGAGGCTTATAATATTCGCGTATCTGAGTACAAGACAGAAGCTAGCGCAGATGTTGCTAGTGGTGCTATTGGCGCAGAAGGTAATTCTGTTAATCTAGTTATGAAAGATATACAGCGTAACGCTGCTAAAGCGCACTCTGCATTGACTACTGATTTTAATTACTCTGTAGAGAGTATTCGTAATCAGCAAGAGCAGAGTGCTTTTCAGACAGAGCTACAACTAGATAAGAAGTCTATACCGTCTCCCTCTATTGCAACCTCGTTGCTTGGTAGCGTAGCTGATGTAACTTCTGAGTATCTCGGTTCTAAGTTCGGTACTGGTAAATATGCAACAAGGAGCTAATAATGGCTGATGGCCTTAGAGAAGTAGTAGGCGACCCGCTAGCCTTTAACCCTAATGCAAAGGGAGCGGATCGTTCCCTACCTACATATGGTGTGCGTAACCCGCAGGCTAGTGGCGGCAATGAAGGATATAAGCAAGCAATTGGTGCCCTCGGTATTCTCGACGGTATCTCAGCCACTATTGGACAAATCGCTGCTGCACAAGCAGACACTGCTACAGTAGATGGTAAGATTGCTTATGCTACCGGCAAGACACAGGCTGACATAGCTG
>Ga0247815_10001240_pt1 | contig 19730 bp, 43 predicted proteins | sample UWRJL194509B1_FD_181014 | JGI IMG/M metagenome (GOLD analysis project Ga0247815, IMG submission 181014) | Plant litter microbial communities from Arlington Agricultural Research Station in Wisconsin, United States - UWRJ-L194-509B-1 | ecosystem: Environmental > Terrestrial > Plant litter >...
CTTGGCGGATGTTAGCATGCGGCATGATTTCATATGAGTGCATACGGACCTGGCCTGCGTCTCGTCGTCTGTGGACTTGATCTTGACGGTGCTGAGGCGGGCGAGGTGTCTCAGGCAATCAAGGTAGACCTTGGAGAGGTTTCCGTCTGCGCCAACGAGGTTACCGTCTGTGAAAGTTGCCCAAGCGGTGAACTGTATAGCAGATGAGCAAATCAACTAAGCGAGCATGTAGTTGTGCATACCATGTTTGCAGTCTTGGCTGCGATTTCGAGGTCGTTCGGCATGGCGCTGAGGGTAGCATCAACTGCCGCGAGCAGTGATGGTGCGAGCAAGGTAAGGTCGTTCTTGCACTCTGTTGCGAGCGCTTTGTAGATTCCCAGCGTCACTTGGAGTGTTCTGCGAATAGTTGAGCGAATGTTGCGCGAATACTGTGGGCGCAGTGCTCACGCCTTGGCCTTGATGTGTCCAGTAGCAGCCTTGCGAGCGTCGGCGCGAACGCGCTTCTCGAGCACAACGCCGAGCTTTGTAAGCTTGCCAGGCCGGTTAGATGCATAGTAGGTGAGCCTGGAGAGCTCTTGGGCGTTGGGTCTGTGGTCGCCTGCCGCACTGGCGAGAACTGCTGACGGCGGGTAGCAGGCGTCTATGAGCCTGAGGTGATTGGAATTCATGGAGGGGATACACATCCACTGCACGGGCTGAGGTCAGTGTGGAAGGAGGAGAAGATAGCTTATGTGGAGTGCAGGAGGAACATGGCCTATTCCAAGGTGCGGCTAGCGCGTCGGCAACTCCGTCCACCACATTAGTACTCGCCCTCGTCCCTGCTGCTCATGCTTCAACTATTGGCTCGCATATCTTTACTATTTATCATCATCACACAGTGCCCGAATCTTTAAATATGCAACCGCTTAATATCTCACCAGTCAAGCTGGCTCCGCGTGAAGCCGAAGCTTCCTCTCCCTTTGAATCCTCTCGCTGTTCCCTTGAATGACTGCCCAGGACGCCTATCTCGCGCACATCGTTGCACGTATTGATGCCGATGTTCAGTTTCTCGTCGAACAAGGCGCACTCTCCCATGCAGATGCACATGACATTTCGGCAAGGCTAGTTAATCCCAATGCCCACGCCACAACCCATGGGCTTCCTCCGCCGCCTGCACGCACTATGAATGCCTCGTCTGTAACATCTGGGCTCTCATCTGTCGCTGCTGCATTCAAGCGAACTGTTGCACCGCCTCCTGCACCCACGCCGACTCCGGCAGCGACGCCAATGTCCATGCCGATGCCAACACCGGCAACAACACCGGCGGCCGTTCCCGCACCGCCTCAACCTTCTGGACCAGTAATACTGCGTGCGCTCTGGGACTGGAACGTGTGTCTTCTTGCATATGAGTGTTCGTTCTCCAGCTGAACACATGCAGGATGAGAACGACCTGTCGTTCAAGGCAGGTGATCGCATCGAACTGATCGTGGCAAGTAATCACCATTTATTTCACAATCCGCGAGCTTACCTACTACTTTGCATGTCTTTAGGAGACAAGTCCAGAGTGGTGGACAGGTCGCATCGGTGCTCGTACGGGTATGTCTCTGTCTGCACCACTGCAACCATCTTTCCACTGAACCGACATTCAACCTCCCAGGTCTTTTCCCATCCAACTATGTCGAACGATTGGAGCCCGAGACGCACACAGCTCCCAGCGCGACCTACAAAACGTCCAACTTCGGCTCGTACAACAACTCGAGCTCTTCACATCCAACGACCGACTCAACCGGCTCGACACAACCTGCCCCAGAGGAGCAGAAGAAGGGCAAGTTCGGCGGTCTAGGCAAGACGATGGCGAATGGTGCTGCGGGTGGTGTTGGTTTTGGTGCAGGTTCGTCGTGCTTGTAGGATGAGCGTGACGGTGAGCTGACTACAACATTTACAGGCGCTGCTATCGGCAGCGGCATCATCAATGCTATCTTCTAAGCTGTACGAGCACCTTTGCTCCGAATTCACTTTTAATCTTGGTTGGACGACGTGCACAGTGGGCTGGATCAAGCGGGACGAACGTGTTGCAAGTGCATTCGGTGGTCGACAGTACGATACAAGATATACACCGCAAAAATACAGCCGTGTTATAATCGACATGCAGGGAAGGTCACGCTATCGCGGTCTTGCCCGACACAGCAGGTTCCAAATAGCTAAGTCTGTCACTGAGTGACTGCGCAGTAACTTGGTGGGCATAGCCGCCACCGCGTGCAGCCGAAGCCTTCTCTCCCTCAGACCCCTTTCGCTGTTCGCACCAGAATGACTGCCCAAGACTCCTACCTTGCACACATCGTCGCACGTATTGACGCTGATGTCCAGTTTCTTGTCGAGCAAGGCGCGCTCTCCCAGGCAGATGCGCATGACATTTCGGCCAAGCTAAATGGCAATACCAACGCCACAATTCATGGACTCCCGCCGCCGCCTGCACGCTCTACAGGTCCTGCTGCGTCTGTAACATCTGGCTTCTCGTCTGTCGCCGCTGCGTTCAAGCGCACCGTTGCACCGCCTCCTGCACCCACGCCAGCAGCGACCCCGCTGTCTATGCCGACGCCAACAACACCAGCAGCACCGCCGCGGTCCTCTGGACCAGTAATTCTGCGCGCACTCTGGGACTGGGATGTGTGTCGTCCCACATATGAGTGTCTGTTCCCCGGCTGAAGCCCATAGCAGGATGAAAACGACCTGTCCTTCAAGACGGGTGACCGCATTGAACTGACCGAGGCAAGTCATCACATATTAATTTGCAGCTCTTGAGCTCACCTACTACTGTGCACGTTTGTAGGAGACAAGTCCGGAGTGGTGGACAGGCCGCATGGGTGCCCGTACCGGTGCGCCGCTGTCTGTGCCACCATACGCACTCGCGCTGAACCATTCTCCCATATCGCAGGTCTTTTCCCGTCCAACTATGTTGAGCGAATTGAACCCGCGGTGCACGTCAATCACCGTGCGTCAGCACACATGGCTCCGAGCGCGACGTACAAGGCGTCCAACTTGAATTCGTATAACCACTCGAGCTCTTCGCACTCGGCGACCAGTTCGATCGGGCTGACACAGCCCGCTGTGGACGAACCGAAGAAGAGCAAGTACGATGGACTGAAGAAGACGATGGCCAATAGTGCTGCGGGTGGTGTCGGTTTCGGTGCAGGTTCGTTGTGCCCGGTAACGTGTGCGTGACGATGAGCTGACCACAACATTCACAGGTGCTGCCATTGGTGGCGGCCTCGTGCGCGCCATTTTCTAGGCTGTATGAACATGTTTGACTCGTTAAATGGCATTTATTTACTTTGTATAACATGCACACTATCTGACCACGCGAAGCGGGACGAGCTTGGTGCAATTACAGTCGACGCAGAGAGTAGTACAACAGCAGACACAGGGCGAGCAAGCATACAACAGGGTTACAATCGAGCATGCAAGAGTGAATTCCAGTAGAGATCACCGTTTAGTGATGTAGAGCATTTCGTTTTGTAACAGCCGTTTCTCAAGTGAATCTTCAAGCCATTGCATGGGCACAACGTGCTGTTCCCGCGCCGAAACAACGCCGATATCATCAAGTCGCTTGTCGTGCTTCCACTTTGCCGACTGCGAAATGATATGGGTGGCTTGGAATGCGTCGAGTCTGCGGTACGGACGGCGTAAGCTCGGGTCTGGAGAATGGCGAGCATTCAAACTTACACGAGTGCGCCTTCTCCCAGCCGAACGAGCTTGACAATCTCTGGATCTGCATCTGGTACGTATGCCCGAACAGATCTATGAGCCGCGTATGAGATGTCAGTCGTAGGATAGTCCAAGTCGACTGAACGCACTGGAAGACGTTACATAGGGGCTTGACAGGACTTGTCTGGGCCTGGTCTCGCAACGCCGACAACAAGAGCTGGTGTTTTAAGGTCACGCCAGGCATATCGCGGGTCTGGTGGCCGCGACCCGCGAGCTGGCCCACATGGTCTGTAATGTGTGGTTGGTGGCGGGTAAGCTCAACAGCGCAGACATACCTGTGCGCAAGACTTGGTCTGAAGTGGTAATTGGGTTTCCGCTGGTAGCCAGAGTCGCGAGTAGACTCGATGTCTTTTTCTTGCGTCTACATAGGATGTCGTGGTGAGTTCACGCGTGTCTGTGGCTGGGTGAACCACACACCCAACTGCCCCAGCTGCACTGGTCGACCCACGTGCAGAACGCTGACGAGGGTTTGATGAGAAGAGTGAGTGGCGTAGTGTCTGGTGCTTATCGGTCTTTGACTTTGGCATCTGAGGGTCCGCGGATCGTGCGCGTAAAGGGCTCGGGTAGCGAAGCGAGGGCAGTGTTTGTGGCGGCCGGCAAGGCAAAGATCGGCCGGCCAGAGACCGGTCCGGCCCGCTCGTGGCTCCCACGCGAAGCACAAGGTAAGAATTTCGCGGCACGGCCGACCCGATATATATGTTCCTCCGTCCGGGCCTCACGCAGATCAATCGCCTTATCCTGCGCAGGAATATGGCAAACTCGAGCAGAAGCTACCAGGTCCGTACACAGCAACAGCAACAGTCTTCGGCGCCGATGCCAAAGCTGAACCGTGCACGCAGGATGCGGTTACCGCGCTCAATTCGCTGCAAAGCAATGCCGCCACGCTAGAAGTCATGCGCAACGCTCCTAGTCGACTCAGCGAGTATGCCATCCCAGAGATGATTGAGTACCTCGAGCGGATTGGCTACAAAGTACGCTGCAACGGTGCCCATTATCGTCGATCCTCACCCCTGTTCGTTGGGTTAGCCGTCCGATCTCAATACGCTCAACGTCGTGCATGTCACCGGCACCAAGGGCAAAGGCTCTACTTGCGCCTTCGTCACCTCTATCCTGCGCCAGGCAAATCCTAGTTGGAACATCGGTTCGTCACAGCGCCATCTCGCACGTCTTGGGACATGCTCAGTCATACTCTCGTACGCACAGGGCTGTATACATCACCGCATCTTGTTGCTGTAAGAGAGCGGATTCGCATCAACGGCGCGCCGATTTCGGAAGAGCTCTTCTCAAAGTACTTCTTTGAGGTGTGGGACAGGCTAGAGGCGAACGATACGGTGCGCAAAGGTTCGAGACGACACTTAATTAGTTCAGCTGACGGCTCGTACAGCGCAAGGAGCCATCGACAACTCCCAAGCCCATGTACTTTCGCTACCTGACGCTGGTCGCCATGCACGCCTTCTTGTCCATGAAGGTCAGCCATCTGGAGCATTGAACGAACAGAGACTCATGTGCGAGATGGCAGGTCGACTGCACAATCCTCGAAGTCGGTATCGGTGGCTTATACGATAGTACCAACATCGTGCCCAAGCCCGTCACAACGGGCGTATCCTCCCTAGGCCTTGATCACGTCAATGTCCTTGGGAACACGATCGGCGATATCGCATTCCAAAAGGGTGGCATCTTCAAGGTAAGGACGGCTGGAATGGAGGTCGAGATAGAGGGCTCAATGTATTTCGCAGGAAGGTGCACCGGCTATGACGATCGAGCAGCCCGAGAATGGAGTCGAGGTTTTGAGGAAACAGGCGGAGGACCGCAAGGTGTGTCAATTGTAGGCCGGATGAGCTCTGTCATGCTCACCTATTTTTATTCAGGCGTCATCCTTCGCTGTCATCCCCCATCGTCAAGAGTTGGAGAGGATACCACTTGGTATGTCCTTCCTCTACGTCTCCAGTCGCGCTCTCACAGCCATGCCCTTTAGGCCTTGCTGGTAAACACCAACTCTCGAACGCCAATCTTGCGGTCAACCTCGCCGCCTCCTTCATTGAGCGTTATGACCCGTCCATCCCGCACGATGTCTCTGGAGATCTTCCGCCAGCCTTCGTCAAGGGTCTCACCCATGCACGGTGGCCCGGGCGCTGCCAGACCGTTAAGGATCCCAAGCACTCGAGACTAACTTGGTTCCTCGACGGTGCACATACGAAGGAGAGTCTCCAGTGCTGCATGCAGTGGTACGTGAGCCCGGATCTAACGCTTGGCAGGGAAACGTGCGTCCATTGGTTTCCTACACCGAGTAGTATTGTTTGCTCACGTTAGCCGGTTGTTGCGCAGAGCCCCGATTCGCGTCCTAGTGTTCAACTGCACGAGCGGACGGTCAGGTCGTGCGTTCCTGTCGACGATGTTCGAGACGGTGACCGCCCAGTTGTCAACATATCCGCCCAAGGCCGCCATCCCGGACCTCTTCGATCGCGTCATCTTCAGCACGAACGTCACGTATGCGGATGGAAAGTTTAAAGGCGGTCAGTCACGACTCGCGTGCTTCTCTCTCGCTTTCGAACTGACTTTCCCCTTCCTTGTGCAGACCTGACGAAGGTCGCATTAACGGACGCCGAGATCCTCAAGACACAGCGCGAGCTCAGCGAGGCATTTGCATCCCTTTTCCCTGCGTTCCCGACGGAACAGATCATCGCCGCTCCATCCATCGAGCACACGATCAACGCCATTCACGGACTGCTTGAGGCAGACCAGCACGAGGTCGAAGTGCTCGTATGCGGAAGTCTGCATCTCGTCGGTGGTGTCATCGAGGTCGCGGGCCTAGGAGATGCAGCATTGAGCACGTAACGCTTAGAGCAGGCAATGGATGTGTAGACTGTAGAGACAGCAGCGCAAGCACCGTAATAAAGTTCCAGGTTCCAGAAATGCAAGAAGAAATGAAATGAAAATGCACCTCAACGGCGTTTCCTCCTCGAGCGAACTGCCGTTGAGTCGTTGGTGTGGAAGTTGATGCCCTGCGAGGATGTCAAAACACTCTCACGCGGTCTGGCTGCAAGACTCAGCACCGTACCTCTTGATCCAAAAAAGCTCGCAATTTCATGTATAGGGTACGTGTTTCCGCGCCGTTGTCGAGTGCCAGTTGGGCAAATACGTCGAGATGAACGGGCTGTAATCTCAAGTAAGCGAAAAGTAGTCGCATACGAGCTGGAGAGAGTAAGTACCTCGTAGCGAAGGATGCGAAGGTAAAGTTCAGTGTTCGCCTGGCATGTCCTAGTCAGTGCATACAGGAGATACAGACGGCGCAGTCATACCTTGATCAATGCAGGCATCACAGCGTTCATGTCGAATCCAGGTAGAGTCGCTTTTGGAGTTTTGGGTTTCGGGGTTCGCTTTGTCTTGGATTTAGCTGGTGATGGAGTCTCGGGGGTTTCTGGCCGCAAGGAGACTGTAACTTTGGTCTTCCGAGCCTTAGATTTGGTGGATGAGAAGGACCCAACGTCTGGCGGTGATAAAGGAGCAGTGGGATTGATCTTCCGAGTGGTCTTCGTAGCAATTGAAGACATGAAAGCACGTGGAGAAGGTGGTGACCGCAGTGGCAGGCGTGAAGGTCCCGCACGAGGAGACGAGAAGAAATCGCTAGCTCCGGTGGGGGACACGTCGGCGCCACCTTCCAAGATAGCCGAGGTGTCGCTCATCCAGTCATTATTCCCGTCCATCTCAGGCTCTTCAACACTCGAGTCGCTTAAGGTTATCACTGTCAGAGCGGGTGATCTTGTGCGGGTGAAGAGGTTGTTCGCCGTCAATGCTGGTGAGAAAGGGTCTCTTGGCCTGGAGGTCTTTGTCGGATGAGAGTTAACACAGATCATAGGTTTAACATACCGTCGCACCGCCCAACCGACTCGAGCTACCTAACCGACTCTGCGGCATAGCCTGCGTTGAAGGTGGCAATTCGTCCTCGGAGTCTGAGTCTATAACAATCTGGGAGTCGATTGTCAGGCCAGGTTTGGAAGGTGAGATGCTTGATGTGCTGCTAAGGTAACTTGGAAGAATGGTTTGCGTCGACGAGATGTTCCCGTCAGTGTTGTATGTGAATAACGAGGGGTCATTCTGTAGCGGCTGGCCGGCGAGGATGTCCTGCGCTCTGGCGAGAATGCCGTCGCGAGCTTGCCCGACTGGTTTGACAGTGGGTTCTGCCTTGCGGCGAGGTCCTGACTGTCGCCGAACTGGCTCGCTGACGATGGATTCAAAGTACGTGCCAGTCGGAGCTCGAGTTGGAGTCGGAGTCTTGCCCGGTTGCTTGTTCGAGGTTACAGACCGCAACTGCCTGTCGACAAGATCGCGAACTATCTGCGGTGTTATGTCCACCTTACGAATACAAGTACGCATGTGAGAGAGCTTATTGGCAGCAGTTTTGCGTGTTGTCCACTTGATGGAGCACCCCACGCATATTTGAATCTGTGTCTCTTGGTCAGAGAGCGCTAGAGAAACAAAGAGGGTGGATTATGACCTGCTGAAGCTCTTCTGGAGAGAGATGCCAGGTATCTGTGGCCGCCACACTTCCTTCGCGCGATGATGCTGGCGGTGCCGATGCAACAGACGAGGCACGAAATACTGGAGGAACCGGTGCAAGGAACGTCGATTTTGCCGGTGCGGTCGTTTTGTGCTTGAAACTAAGCAGTGTCGTGCGCATATGGTTGGCTGAGTTATCGTCCTCGTCGTCTGAGGACAATACAATGACATCCTCTGGGATAGGTGGTTTGATCCGAGTAGCCGACGCTAGCCGAGACGTTCTCGTAACTAGCACACGTCCAGGGATGGTAGCAGGGGTGGCGCGTGATGGACTACGCTGCGACTTGGGGCTGACAGCTTCGCGCTCTGGCTCCGAGTCCTCGAGCACAAGATCCGAGCCGTTGTCCTCATCCATGCTAGAACAAGTCGACAGAGTGTATGCGGATGCGGCTCGAACGGAGGAGGAGTGGTAGTGAGCCATGCTGCGAATGAGAAGGCGAGCGAGCATGGACAAGCGCCAGCTGTCGGAGTTGTGACCGCGTTTCACCCTCCGCCTCCCACCTTGCCCTCACAATTATTCCATTGACTCCAGCGCGTGTGCTAAGGAATGGACCCGGCTACGATAGTGTACGAGGCACTCGTTGCAGCCTCTACACAGGACGCTTCCCGCGTAACAGATGCTGGAGGCGCTCTCCAAAAGGTCGAGCATGAAGTGCCCGGTGCTTTCAACATCCTTTACTCCATTGCCGCCCAGCGCAATTTGCCCGTGGACCTCCGTCTGCTGGCTATTGTCCGAGTCAAGACGCAGGGCACGAGTCTATGGCGTCGGCGCAGGTGAGACTGCCCTACGCCACAAACAAACCGCCTCGCGTGAGCTCACGACGACCCAAGCATTTTTGACAACGACCAAAAACAAGAGCTCAGAAACGCGGTCTTTAACTTTCTTGACGAACCGGATGAACGAGTATGTTTATACAAGTCACTCTTTCATACCGGGTGCAGCGTCTCATCCTGCACCAGATCGCAAAGAGCAACGCAATCATCGTTGCCAAGATCGCGCGCAGTGATTATCCTTCCCAGTGGTTTGCATTGTTGTTATGCGAGCCTGGCTCAACCTAATCCCTCTCATAGGCCGAACCTTTTTGACCAGCTGCTCAGCATTCTCCAGACCAACTGGGGCCTCTATTTCTGTCCCCAGCCTTCGCCACAGGCAGGCCTGGTTCTCCGACGTGCACTCCATGTTCTCTACACCGTCACCAAAGAACTCGTCTCGAAACGCACCCCAGACGGCGCCCAAACAATGCGTCAGATCTGTGCCATTTGGGCTCAACCACTCTCCGACATCTACGAGCAATTCGCTGCCGACACTTTTGACAATCTCACAAGCGAGTCGATCATGCATCCTCAGATGGCCGAGAAGATCATGATTGGCCATCTTGCATTCAAGTGTCGCTCAACAATGCTCTGCTGGCTGTGGACCAAGGTCAACAACAAGGATTTTGCAGATGGCCTTCCTGCAGTACGGAGATTCTTTGCCTCCTGCTCCAAATTGCCTTATCGAGATCTTCCCTAGGTGGAATCTTTCTTCCAGACATTGCTAAATCGAACACAACGTCTATACGAGCTGCGGACGACTCTTGCCGTCGCTGCAAACTCGAATCCAGCTCTCTTGTCTTCAGGTTACCAGACCTTGGCGCGCCTCACTAAGCACGTCAAGGCCTTTGGTTCAACAGCACGGACATTGGCCACTGGCAACACCTCCAAGTGTGTCGCCGCATGACATCTGCTATCGGCATTAATTCCGTCCCCAGGTTTGTCTCCCTGCCAGGAAGCACCGATCTCGTGCTTTTTTATTGGGACATTCTAAAGCAGGCTGCCGGAGCCGACCCAGCCCTCATGTCAGGTTCGTGTTCCTATTTCTGTGTCGCCGACGGTCGCACATCTCGTTTGCAGATGAGATCCACGCCGTCTACCCCCAACATCTCGTTGTGCAGGCGCTCATCCTCATGAAGGAGACACTGCCACAATGGTCTCCAACGAAGAAGGGTGTCAGCCCAGAGAATGGTACGTCTACTCGGCCTTCATGCTCCAGGTCTAAAGAGGACGTCAGTTTTGAGTCCCCAATTCGTCAACGACGCGATGGGCGTACTTCTGCAGCGTTTCCTTCCTCTCTCAGTAGGGGACTTGCAGAAGTGGGAAGAAGATTCCGAGGAGTGGCTGAACGAGTCAGGCGTGGAAGAAGGTGGTGCTTGGGAGCACGACGTGCGGGTGAGTCAATGTCAGTCAATCAACGTCTGCGTGTTGCTGAAGACACGGGTAGCCTTGTGCCGAGCGGTTGGTCATCGTCCTTGTCTCACGATACCACGCGACATTATGTCCGATGGTTTGCGAGGAGTTTAATCGCATTAATCAGGGTAGGTACCCTGCTCGTCGTAATGTACGACCTCACTCACACCTCAGTGCAGGTCTAGCAACGGCTGATCTCAATGCGATTCGACATGCCGAGGCAGTTTATTGCGCCGTCGGTGCTGCGCTGCACCACGTCAAGGATCAACTTAATTTCGAGTTGTGGGTCCGCACTGTGGCGCTGCCAGTAGTTCAGGCAACCAATCCAGCGTACGTTTTTGCTCAGCGTGCTATCTAGCAGCACCTCACTCTGTGTTCACAGGTTTCGTCTGCTCAAGCGGCGGATTGCATGGCTCATCGGGAAGTGGATGCACGAAATCGGGCCACTGCTGAGGAACCCGCACGTGTGGCAAGTCATGCACCACCTGCTGCAGGACCACGGGGACAGCTCTGACCTGGCCGTGCGAATCACCGCCGCGCATGGGCTTCAATTGTGCACTGACGTATGTCACCTACCATTTTCTGGAACCTTGCTGACTCGTATTGCCAGTCACTCGACACGCCAGCAAAGGAGGAGTTGTTCAGGCCCTTCATCTCCGGCTACATTGTGGAGTTGTTGAATCTTCTTGTAGAAGCGGAGACAACTCCTTCTAGGAAGCGTGTTGCTACGACGCTGTCGGCTATCGTGTCTGTCGCTGGTCCTGCTGTTCGTCGGGTTCTCGAGCCGCGTTGTGAGAACCTGACGTTTTCCACAGATCGTACCCCAAGCGACTCTTATCCTGGCACCATTATCCCAGCTGTGTGCGTCATTTAATTTGTTCCCCGGTATGTGTGTTGACCATGCACCAGGGGCCAACGACACCGCAAAGGACGCAACTCTCAAGATCTCGATCCTAGAGCTCATAAACACCCTCGTTGCAGTTCGTCATGCTCGTGCTGCCCGAACTCACTCGCTGATCCTATTCTTGGGCAGTCGTCTCGGGAACAATCTTCCCAGTTGGTCTCGGCTGTCGTACCGCTTGTGCAAGAGAGCATGACCCCTCCGGTATGTTTATTATGCGTGGTCTCTGCACCACGCTAAATACCATCTCTTCCAGCTTTCTGTTCAGCTGGATGCGGAAGCGCTGCCTCTTTGGCAGTCGGCCCTTCGCCATGCCGATAGCTTGCAGGTTTCGCCAGGGAGCGTGTCGTTGCTCGCCCTCCTGCCACTTGCCGTCAAGCTGTTAGGCGAGAACCTCGATCTGCTCGGCAGCATCATCAACATTATGAAGAGCTACGTTCTCCTAGATGCGTCCCAGGTCTTCCAGGTCCGTCTCATTGTCGCGGTCATTGAGATTGTAAGAAAATGACGCCTTTGCGCTGTTAGGCCTGCGGTAGGGAACTCTGTCGATCCGTGTTCACCTTACTACCACAAGCTGTTGCTGCCAACGCCAAAGATGCCATCGTCCTGCTCAATATGACAATTCAGGAGTGCTCACCGCAAATTTGGGCAAGCGCGATGCACGAGTCTGGACTCTTCGGTTATCTGTTGAAGGAGCTTATCGACGAAAAGGTGCGATTTGCTGCACCATTATACGGATCACAGTCGGACTGACGTCTCTTGTCTCCTATAGACGAAGATTCAGCGTGTCGTTCTAGTCGAGATTGTTCTTCTCATCTGCAGGATGCTGTTGGCCGACCCGACAGTCTTCACCCAGCTTATGAGAGCCACCTCCGGTCCAGAGTGGGACCGCCAAGAGACACGATTGTATGAAGGACTCCTTGACCAATTCTGGAACAAGGTAAGCACGTCGATCGCGAAAGATTCTTCGGTCATTGTCGATTGACTGACACATGCTAATAGTTTGACTCAATGTCGCATCCACAACCGCGAAAACTATTGGCGATGGGTTTCGCAGCGTTTGTGACGACCGGACGACCGGAGGTACTTAGCCGCCTCAGCACGGAGATTTCGAACGCATGGGTGGACGTAATGGTCGAAATGCGCGAGGCCAGTAATCAGGACGACGAGTGAGTTGACTAAGCAGAGTGAATGTTTGCGCGGGGCATCTAAAAATGGTTATAGAAACCCGCTTACGGCGTATTGGCGCACGTCGGAGCAGGAGGTCACGATTGAAGCGGAAGTAGAGGGAACGCCGGAAGAGGCGAGGGTTCGACGGGTAAGGTTTTTGTGTCGTGAATCTACGAGCGTTAGGTGCTGACTGCTTGTCTCAGCTGGCTTCGCGAGACCCCATTCACACAGTCAAGCTGACAACGTTCGTTCGCGAGCAACTGGCGCGCACAGAACTGGCGCTCGGTGGTCCACAGGCCCTCCAGCAGTACCTGGCCGGCGACAAGGACGTGTACAACTCGCTCATGAAAGAGCTCGCCGAGGCCTAGATACAGTGTGATTTTGACGATCTTGTTTGGCTGCTGCTCGATTTTGTCTTTACATCTTTAACGTCGTGTCGCATTTCACAGATGCCATAGAATACTAGACTGCACAAAGAGAACAGGACAATGGCTACTCGCCGTAGATGTACTCAACCTCATCGACACCCTGTCCACCTTCGCCCGCTGCGAAAGGTTCTGACTGGCCTTTCGGGATGGGTCCCATCTCAGGCACATCCTCTTCGTCGTCGTCATCAATCGCACTACCGTCATCGAGATCAAAGTGCAGAACAGGCCGCAAGCTAGTCCCCGAGCTTGACCTTCGTCCCTGCCCTGCTGGTGACTTGGGCAGCGTTGCCATCGTCTTGGGGCTCATGTGCTGCATCAGTGGTCAGCATCGCCCACGAAGCCTCGTGTAAAACCAAACTCACCTCCCAGCTGTTTCTGTTCTCGTCCGGCGTCTCTCTCTCACCAGAGTCTCCGCGCAGTTCGTCCGTGAGGTCTGCAATCGACCCAATACTCTCGCTGTCGCTAATCCCATCCGCAATCTCTGGCCCAATCGTCGCCAGCCGATCCCATGCGCTCGTCCCCGTCCGACTGCCGTATGGGTCGTTCACTCCGCTTGTGTCGTGTGACCCGAGATCGCTCAGATATTCCTCGTACTCCTCTTCGAACGCGATGTCCTCCGGGATGTATGGCATGAATGTGCTAGGGTCGGGCACACGCGAGCGTACGGGCGGGAAGACATCTGGGTCTACCATTGGGCTCGGGGCAGCGGCTATGGGACGGACGATGCCTGACATGTCGCCGGAGCTTGCGGGCTGCAGGCCTTCGAGGTTCGGTACAGAGAGGCTGGAGTTGCGCCGGTGCATGAAGCCGCTGCTGTTCGCGTTCTGATTTGCTACATTCGCGCCATAGCGCTTCGTGTTGTCTGAAAATTGTACTGTTAGGAAGAGGTGACTGCAGCACTGATGTGCTCACAGAACTTGATGAGAACACGCAGCGCTTGCTCCTGAGCCTATGATGCAAGTCAGTCATCGACGGTGCAAGACTGATTTGACCACATACGTGAGCGTCACCGACATCTTCCACCTCTGTCCCTGACAGCCACTCATCACGCAGCTCCGGGCGACAGTGCAAGTAGATCGCAGTGATCACCTTCATGTTTGCTACAACCAATACATCAGTGAAACGACTCGCTCCTGAATGCCGAACACACATTGTCTCCACTTTCTCCCGCAGAAGGGGACTTGCATCTTAATCAACTTGAGAGTGTACAAGTGCAGCATCGGGTGCTGAACCTTGAGAATCCGCTTCATGATGGCCTAGAGTAACACAACACTTCAGCACATCCTCATGGCACTCGTATCTCGACCCATGACAACTCACCGAAGCTTTGTATTGCACCAGTAGCAAGATACGATGCGATCTCTGCTTCGTCAACTTCTGCACGACGCGCAGGAAGTTGATGCTCGAGAAGAAGTTGCGCCAGGAATACGTCGAAATGAGTTCGACATCTTCGTCGCCACCGAGGCCGTTCGGGCTGGGCATGCGTGACGTAGTGGCGCGTGGCGCGTTGAGCATGTTGTCCTCGGGACGCTCGAGGCGACCTTGGAGACAGAAGTTCGTATAGCAGTAGCGGAAGAAGCTAGGGTTGTGGGTGAGTAGAGAACGGTGAACAAGTACAACGACTAACTTGAGTTCAGGGAAGTCGTGACGAGTCGCTACAACTGCCGATACCTCTTGCAAACCAAACATTTTAAGCACAATGAGTAGGCAGTTTGAGTCAAGCAAGAGCTGCCCTAGATGGTGAAACTTCATTGCGTCTAAGGCTCAATCAGCACAAAACCGAAGACAGATGATAGATGTTCCACCACGTACGAGAGGCCTTGAACCACTTCAGTGTCAGTAGAAGGATTGCAGACACCGCTTTGGACGTAATCTCGCGGTGGCGGAACACGTCGATTTCCTCGAGCGTTGGTGGCTGTTGGGGGCCGCCCTGCTCGTTCTCAGTGGAGGGGGTAAGTGGCAAGTCTGTGACATAAACATTGCTTCTCACCAGGCATGCCGCCGACACCTGGTGGGAAGCTGCCATTTGTAGCTGACTGTGGATTGGCGCTGTTGGTGGTGGCGCTGACGGTGGCCAGCAATAATTTGAGTAAAACAACAACCCAGCCAGGGAGGATGCCCAGAACAGAACTCTGGAGGCGAGTCAGCATCGAGACAGATCCAGAGGTAATTTTACACGCACATAGAGCTGTTCGACGCGCTTAAGCCGCATCAAATCGTCTCGCTCGTCCTTCCAACGCTTCAGTTCAGCCTGGTGATGTGCCCTCGTTGCCGCCTTGAGCCGGTTCTCCGCGTGCTCAATCGCCTCATTCAATGCATCTGCATCTGGCAATGCTAAACTGCCCTCCTGGTCCGGCTGCGCTGATGACGAGCCCGTGGTCATGCTGAACCTGCGATCGCCTTTCGCTAACGACAGGACCTCCGCCATCCTCGAGAAGCCCTGTCCATCCGAGAACTCGCTCTTGGACGTTGTTGGCAGACTCTGCAGACCGCTCTCATCGAGGATGCATTCTTCGCGCGTGCGCCACATTTGATAGAGTGACGCCGAAATGTGCATGTGCCGCGCGTATAGCCGGTCGGCTTCGTCGATGGCAAAAGGTACAAGCTTTTGCGCACGGCTGCGCGACGAAAAGGGGAAGACGAATGGACGGGACTGATCGGTCTGGTACTGCGTCTTCTTGGTCTTGCCGAGATTCGGTGGAGGTGATGGGGCTGGCGTGGGAGGCATCTGGTGACGCTGCTGGCCGTAGATACCAGAGGGCATTCCCGGTGGAGGCATCATATCGCTATCTGCGGTATGGTGGCTGTAGTGAGGGCGGACGGGGATAGGCGCGTAGGCATCTGCGAGCTTGAAGGTTGGCTCGTCGGTGGCAGGGTCTGGGCTGAATGTTGGATACTTGACTGCCGTTTCCTGGCGGAAGGTTTGGAAATCGAGTGGCGAGGATTTGATAGGGATCGCTGCGTGTCACAGTCAGTGTGTACTGACTTCACAACGAGGTTTGGCTGTCGTACAATTTGGCGTTGGATCTGCAAGCCCAAGCAGCCTGCGGTTGAGCTTCTTGACTCGAGCAAGCTCCTTGACGCCGCCAAAACATGCGAGGATGGTCTTCCAGAGAACAAGGAGCAGCTGCGGATGGGCCGGATTAGCTTTGCGCAGCTCGTATGAAGTAGGCTGACCTTCTTGACAGGATAGCCCTTGGCGCTCTTGTCCTTAAGCGACGCAACGAGGTTGAAGAGATAGACGGGTAGTGGAGGTTCGAGTGTCACTACAATGAAAGTGAGCAGTGAGCTTCAAGTTTTGGCTGGTCATGCCTACTTAGTTCCTCGCCAAACTCTGGCTCAAACTTGAACACCTCAAGGAGGAGGAACAACATGGTGAAGTAGACTGAGAGCTCAGTGTTGACCTCTTCGACAAATTCTTGTTTCTCGGCCGGTGTGATGTTGAACTGGTATGTGTCGGCGTCTGAGAGTGAGCTAGAAGCATGAGGCGTAAGCGGCGAGACTCGATGTAGTCGCGCTCATATAGGACGAACCTGAGTAGATCGTGCTTCGCACTGGCAGTGCGCAGGGCTTCAATGATGATTGCAGCGCCGCCCGCTTCGCGAACGAGGCGGCAATTGTGAAAGATCATGTCAAGCTGGTGATGCTGGTGCTGGCTCTCGGCGAATGTTCCTACAGGAGTTTAACATGCGCGCACGTCGTCACTCCAGCATGTTGCATGTTCAGACGGACCTTGGAGGATGTAGAGTAGCCTGCGGGCGTTGGTAAATCTGATCTCGGCGTCACGATGTTCGAGACTCTCGAGCAAGAACTCGATGTGCGCTTTCTTCCTGCTGATGGATGCAGTCGCCCAATCTGCAAAAATATGTGCGTGAGTAGGCAGTTCAAGTTGTTACATGGCGGGATATGGCTGACCGCCTTGGAATGAGCCATGCCAGGCCTTGAGGTTCTCTGCGACCTGCGGGACTTCGACATACGAAAAGAACTCTTCGATCTCGTTCATGACCGTGTCTTCGTCATCATAGCGGTAGTCGTATACCGTGACCTGTAAGCATGAGTCAGACAACGCGCTCGGCGGGACACAAACGACGCGCCTTTGGCTTTGGCTGAGAGCCGACAGCGTTTCTAAGCTGGCCAAGAGTGATCGAGTCCATGTTGCCTTGGCCTTGTTGCGGGTGGCCCTGGTTCTGAAATTGCTGTGCCTGCATCTGTGCTATGGCGCCAGGATTCGGAATGACTATCGACATGGCATGTGGCTGCAAGGCAGCGCGATTCGGCAGACTCCGCTCCGCTCACTCCTCTCTCTCTCTCAACTCATTGTCCCGCCACGATGACAGATATGCAGGTCGACGAGCCTAAGCTGGACGAGGGTCTCTACTCCCGTCAGCTGTGAGTTCCTTTTCAATGTTCCTCTTGTGGTTGCTAACGAGGTCGTATCCTAGCTATGTTCTTGGTCACGAAGGTTAGATTCTGTACGCCACACCTGTGTGAGAAGTGCTGACAAAGGTGCAGCCATGAAGCGGATGGCAGCATCCAGTGTGCTCATTGTGGGACTGCGCGGCCTCGGCGTAGAGATTGGTGAGCATCGGCCTCTTGCACATCCGCCACCCGCGTCATACTCATCGATCGCTCAGCCAAGAACATCATTCTCGCCGGCGTCAAGTCCGTCTCCATCTTTGACCCAGACCTTGTCTCTCTCCACGATCTCAGCTCACAGGTCTGCTCGCTATCTGATGCCCTACTTCACCTCTAACCTCGTTGCCGCCTGTGTTCACAGTTCTTCCTCTGTATTGAGGACGTGGGCAAGTCGCGCGCAGACGTTGCCGTCCCTCGTCTTGCAGAGCTCAATTCGTACGTGCCCGTACACAACCTCGGCGGCACCGCTGGGCAAGATATCACCGTCGATCAGCTCGCCGGCTTCCAGGTGCGCATTCCCGCGATCCAACTGCGCCATTTGCAGCTCACCATGCCTTCGTGTATCAATACTTCCAGGTTGTCGTCTTGACGGACCGCCCGCTCGCAAAGCAGCTCGAGATTAACGCCTGGACGCGCGCGAACGGCATTTACTTTATCTCTGCCGAGACCCGCGGCCTCTTTGGGTGTGTGGCAATGGCGTATCACGTTTTCGCGCGCTGAGATGGACCTAGCGCGTCCTTTAACGACTTTGGTCCCAACTTCATTTGCGCCGATCCGACTGGTGAACAGGCTCTCAGCGGTCTTGTTGGAACGATCGAGAAGGTTCGATGTGGTGCATCAGCAGTGCACGCCAACAAAGCTGACTCGTCCTTTGTTCCATAGGGTACCGACACCATTGTCACCGGCCTCGACGAGTCTCGGCATGGCCTTGAAGATGGAGACTATGTCACCTTTTCAGAGGTCAAGGGGATGACGGAGCTTAACGGCATCGAGCCGCGCAAGATTACCACCAAAGGTCCCTTCTCGTTCTCCATCGGCGATACCAGCTCGTTCACCGACCATATCTCTGGCGGCACCTTCACACAGGTGAAGCAGCCGAAGGAAATCAAATTCGTAAGCCGTCCATTGGTCATTGTCTCCGGTTTGTCGCTGACCCTGTGCGTAGAAATCGCTTGTCGAGTCGTTGAAGGAACCCGAGTTCTTCTTCACCGACTTCGCCAAGTTCGACCGCCCAGCTACTCTTCACGTCGGCTTCCAGGCGCTGTGGGGCTTCTTTGAGAAGAACCATCGCCTCCCTCGTCCTCGTAACGCAGAGGATGCCGCCCAGGTCGTCGAGATCGCCAAGTCATTGACGAGCGAGGAGTTCGACACCAAACTCGTCACAGAGCTTGCCTTCCAGGCCACTGGTGACCTCGCCCCCGTCAATGCTGTTATTGGTGGTTTCGTCGCACAGGAGGTTCTCAAGGCCGTCTCGGGCAAGTTCCACCCCACGGTGCAATACACCTACTTCGACTCGCTCGAGTCGCTACCAAACGAGCTCCCGACCGAGGCCGACGTCCAGCCCATCAACTCGCGGTACGACGCGCAAATCGCAGTCTTCGGCAAGACGTTCCAGGACAAGATCGCCAACTACCGGCAGTTCCTCGTTGGCGCGGGTGCCATTGGGTGCGAAATGCTGAAGAACTGGTCCATGATGGGTATCGCGTCGGCACCTGGCGGACACATTCACGTTACCGACCTCGACACAATCGAGAAGAGCAACCTCAATCGCCAGTTCTTGTTCCGATCCAAAGATCTCGGCAAGTTCAAGAGCGAGTGTGCAACGGCAGCTGTTGTCGAGATGAACCCGGATCTTGGCGGTCAGATCTCGACATACCAGGACGCTGTGGGAGCGGCAACCGAGAGTATGTGGTCCTGCCAGCTCTCTTGATTTAGATCTGACTCTGCCGCAGAGACGTACGACGAGGAGTTCTTCGCCAAGTTGGACGGCGTCACGAACGCGCTGGACAACCGCGAGGCACGGATGTACATGGACCAGCGTTGCGTCTTCTTCCAGAAGCCACTCATCGACTCGGGCACTCTTGGTACAAAGGGCAACGTCCAGGTCGTCGTGCCGCACTTGACAGAGTCGTACGGCTCGTCCCAGGACCCACCGGAGAAGGAGACCCCGAGCTGCACGGTTTGTTCGCCCAGTAGCATCGCTGGAACTGTTGGCTGATCACGTGCTTCAACTATAGGTCAAGAACTTCCCGCACCTCATTCAACACACGATCCAGGTTCGTAGCTTG
>Ga0247815_10001242_pt1 | contig 19716 bp, 13 predicted proteins | sample UWRJL194509B1_FD_181014 | JGI IMG/M metagenome (GOLD analysis project Ga0247815, IMG submission 181014) | Plant litter microbial communities from Arlington Agricultural Research Station in Wisconsin, United States - UWRJ-L194-509B-1 | ecosystem: Environmental > Terrestrial > Plant litter >...
GCCGCTCGATATGTTCTTTTCAATTAATGGAGGATTTGAAACCGAAGTCTCCAATTCATTTTTCCCATTTGATTCAAAATTGCTAATAACAGCAAATTATATGCAACAATCAAAATTTAATCGTTTGACCTGGGCGCAGGGCATATTTTTGAACGTTTTTTCTTTGGCGTGATTGCCGCAACAAATCCCGCACGTAATAGCCCAAATGCACCTTTACTAACATCCATAAACCCTTATTTTGTGTTCAGTACGAGCATTTTAAAATTGGCTATTCTTATGATGTTATTACAATGGTATGGGGCGTAACGGTGGCGTGCATGAATTTTCGCTGCTTTATCAATTTGACTGGGAGAAGAAATGCCAGGGCTGCCCTGATTATTTTTAAGAATTAATAACAGAAATTTACGTTAGTAGCGCACTATCAATTTTACCCCTTCTATAGGGTCTGTCTGGTTCTAATATTTACAATGGCAATTCATTAAGTTGTTTTTTTCGTTCCTTCCAGTCCGGCAAGAACTGGTTCATCAAGAGTACAAATCTTTTGTTATGGTTTCGTTCGAGCAGGTGAACGAGCTCATGAACAACCACATATTCAATGCACTCTTTCGGCTTTTTAGCTAATTCAATATTAAACCAGATGGTACCGTCAGTACTATTGCAGCTTCCCCATTTGGTTTTCATTTTACGGATACCGATACTTTCTGATGAAACTCCCATCTTTCTTTCCCAAGAACGAACTATCTCAACCAGTATTTTCCTCAATTCTCGGCGATACCAGTTGTAGAGCACCTTACTTTTATATTCGATTCCAGAATTTATAGGCGTGATTAAATCAATCTGGTTATGCTTTAAGTTGACCTTACTTTGAGAAGGGCTATCTATCGCATTCATTAAATATCTCTTGCCTAAAAAGAAATGGCTCTCACGGGTTACAAAGCTTTTCGCAGCTTCCCTTGGTTGGTTCAAAAACTTAGCGCGTTCTTTCCTGATCCACCCTAATTTGCCAATTACAAATACTTTCACAATGTCTTTATCAACATGCTTTGGTGCGGAAACAGTGACATTTCCTAATGGCGGATGGACGCTTAAATGGATGTTTTTGATTTCCTTAAAAGTGAGGTCGATATCTATATTACCAAGTTTTATACGCTCCACCTTAATAATCGTTTTTATTCTGTTCTATAATTCGGTAAATTGATTCCACTTTTTCTTTGTCGTTCAGTACTTTATTTAAAGCACCTTTTAGGATATTTTGCTTCTGAAGGTTCTCCCGAAAACCTTCTTGGATGTTATACCTGGCAGCTGTATCACAGGCAATTGTAAGTTGCTCATCGTTTTCAAGATAATTGTAAATGGCCCTTTTGCCTTGGGTGTCAAGAGATTTTGGTAAGTCATCATCTTTACCTTTATTTGCACGTGCAGCTAAATCTGCTATTTTCTTTAAATATTGTTGATAGGATAAAACACCACGCTTACGTTCTGCTATTAATTCATTGAGTAGGAATGATATTTTATCGTAGTAAACAGGATCTAATAAATGGTCTTTTATAATTTTACTCCTTATGTTGTTTTCTATAATTTCCGCTACCGCCTCCTGATTTCCTCTCACACTTTCAGGTAAACCGTTCAAGACCTGAAATAAATCCGATTCCATTAGGTCAAGCAGCGAAATGTTATCAAATGGCGATATTTTTACCGCGTCTTCGGCCTGTATGTAGTTATCAAGCAGGTGACGCATGTCGGCTTCATAAGCCTTGAGGTCCAGTTGCTCATTACTGGCTATTCGTATAATTTCCCTAAGGTTTAAGTAAAAGTTTAAGCGCTCGTCAAAGTGCTTTATTTCCTTTTCGTTATAACCTGCAAGCTCTAGTTCTCCTGCGATATTGGCATGAGCCCTTATAAGTGCTACAATTGCTTTATAAAGCGCAACTCTCTTATATTCATTAGCTTTTAGCTCTTCCTCAATTTCAGAGTTACCGCAGAAGTAATGTATGTATTGCAGGTCTCCTCTTGGTGGTGCAACATCTTCACAAAGCATTTCCAGTTCCTCCAATGCCTCGTCTAATCGTTCCCTCGACATTTTTAAACGGTCTTTAAGCATTATCTGAACTTCCTGCATCCCAAACTCGTCCGTGTCCAGTTCTGATGTGTAAACACTTATAGCATCAGTAACGTTTTCGAAAAGACCCATATAATCGATAATATAGCCAAAGGTTTTATCATCAGTATCTAGGCGATTAACCCGGCATATAGCCTGGAAAAGGGTGTGGTCCTGCATCTTTTTATCAATGTAGATATAAGAACAGGGTGGGGCATCAAAACCTGTTAACAGCTTAGAAACTACGATAAGCAATTTCATCCTTGCCGGTTCTTTCCTAAATACTGTTTTAGCATGCTGTTCATACGCTTCAGTAGCCGTTTTACCTCCTGTTGCAAAAACTCCGCTTAAAAGCTCCGAATACACTTTATAGATAAACTCTTTATCGGTATCGGTACCGGCACCGCTATCTTCTGTAGTAATATCTCTCGTGGCGGGATTGTAGGACGTAACTATTCCGCAACGGCCACGTAACTCAGTTCGTTGAAATAGCTCATAATATTTACAGGCTTCATAGATACTGGAGGCTACTAAAATAGCATTACCCATATGGGAAGACAGACGGGGAACTTTATTGAAATCGAACAGGATATCCATTACAATTTTCTCCATCCTGGAACGGGAACTGAGCACATTTTGCATCGTGCCCCATTTCTTCTTTAATTCTGATTTTTGGAAATCATTAAGCCCCTTGGTTTTCAACTCAAACCATTCGTCAATTTTATCATGTGAGGATATCTTTTGGTCAATGTCCCTTCCTTCGTAAACAAGGTCTTTTACAACTTCATCTTCTACAGCTTCATTAAATTTATAGGTATGGATATAGGTTCCAAAAACTTCCATCGTAGTCTTCTTATCAGACTTAAGTAAGGGTGTACCAGTAAAACCAATAAAGATAGCGTTCTGCAAGATGGCTTTCATGGTTTGATGCAGCTTGCCACTTTGTGTCCGGTGGCATTCATCTACAAAAACATAAATGTCGCCTACGGTCTGAACCGGATTATTTTCCAGTTCCTTAATAAAGCTTTCGTGATCACCATCACCTTTATTTCCAAATTTATGAATCAGTGAACAGATGAGACGTGGTTGTGTTTGGGTAAGCTGGTTGATAAGGTCTCTGCCGCTTGATGTTCGAGATATCGTTTCTCCTGCGTCGTTAAATACACGTTCTATCTGCTCGTCAAGTTCCGTTCGGTCGGTAAGCATAACAATTCGGGAATTAGGAACATTCTCCAGTATCCATTTGGCCAGAATAACCATCATGATGCTTTTACCCGATCCCTGGGTATGCCAAATAATACCTCCCTCGCGGCGGCGAATGTTCTGCTGAGCCTCTTTTAAGGCAAAGTACTGGTGTGGACGGGGTAATTTTTTAATGCCTCCATCAAAAAGCACACAGTTATATATTACATCTATAAAACGCGATTTATCGCAAAGCTTTAAAATATATTTGTCGAGTTTGTAACTTGCGTTATCATTCTCGTCTTCTTTCCAGCTTAAAAAGTATTTTTCAGGAGTTTCTATGGTACCGTAGCGTAATCCCTGTGTATTATTACCGGCAAGAATAAATTGAACCGTGCTGAAAAACGGCGCATGGAACTGGTCTTGCTGGTTAGATATATTCTGCCTGATGCTCTCTGCTATATCTACTGTACCACGTTTCAGTTCCAATACTCCCAAAGCAATACCATTTACATAAAGTACAATATCCGGCCGGCGGTCTTTAGATCCTTTTAGCGTTACTTCCTCTGCAATAGCAAAATCATTATTCTCAGGCTGCTGCCAGTCAATTAAAAAAACTGTTTCGTTTTGGGCACCTATATCTTCTTTACCCTTAACCCCATAGCGCAGCAGGGAATAAAACGCTTTATTCCTGTCGTACAGATTACCGGTAAAACTGCCTGCAACCGACTTTGCTTCTGCAATTGCTTTATTTACTAGGGGAGTACTATAACCTTGCTTTTCTAAAAAGCGGCGTAAATAGCCCTCTTCAATATTGCTGTTTCCTGTACGGTCTTCCCAGTTACCATAATACTCGTAGCCCAACTGATTGTGAAATAGCTGTACTATACGGTTTTGGGTTAGGCGTTCTATGGGGTTAATTACTGACATATAGATGATTTCATTTGTTGTTGGAATTAAATATTTTCAACAATGAATTTAACAATTTTATCCTTTCTTGCCTGGATAAGTTCTTTTGTCCATGTATTATTTTCGGCGGTAAGCCTTTGAATTTCGCGTTGTTGCTCTAAATGATTATATGTTTTTCGTTTTGTTAAAAATGGCTTATTTCCAACTGAACAATTATGCGATTTTGATAGTAGTAAATAATTGCCTAAACAGTTAATGTACTTGTTTTTAAAGTCATCATCATAATTATCATATCCCGCTTCAGGATTTTCTGTTTGCGGAGCAATATGTTCGAGTTCCGGCTTTTTAATATTGTCAAAACGTGTCGCTGTGTAACCACTTTTACCCTGTCCTTCTAAATGGTTTTCATATTTCCACAGCAGGTATTTTGCAGTCTGATGGTTAATGCCTCCTTGCAAACTGCGTTGAAGCTCATTATTATTCCAGTAGGCCCACCACCAGTCATTAGTTGTTTTCATCCAGTCTATGCGAATAACAATTGGAGTAATTTCCGGTTTTTCAGCTGTAAAAGATTGATAAACATCATTTAAACGCGAAGTTACATCTGCCCTCGTACCTATTAGTCTATCTCTTAAAACTAAAGATTCTAATTTGTTGCATAATTGATTAATCTGGTGAATTGGTAAACCAAATTTATATGCTTTTATAATAAAAGGCATTGCTATACTTATACCGCCGGTAGTAACAAGAGAATGAATATCAAGATTCTCGCGTTCATCTTTCCCGAAGAATGTAGTAAGATGCTCAAAACTTGTTGAAAGTGAATGCGTAAATGATTTTATGAATGGGATTGGGTTTTCTTCAGATAAAAGTTTATTTATTTCATCAATAGCATTAGTCCTCCACAAAGAATTAAAGTGTACCCTGAGCGTATATAGTAAAACATCATCTTCATTAATACGATATTCTATTGACGATATAGATCTGTATATTTCTTCAAACCGATCTTTAATTTCCTTTATCAATGCATCTTTATCGTCGTTTCCGAAAAGATGTATGTTGAACATAAACTGGGCTTTAATAATTTCCAGGTTTGATGGTTTTTTACCCCTGTTATTTTGGAAAATGAACATTTGAATCGCTTCCGACTCATCTTTAACAGGGTGTGTAGTACAAGAAGAATTTTGTACAGTGTCTAACATTTTCAATAAATAAGCCTCCTCTTTGTTTGCCAGATGGGAACTAAAAAAATCAAATGCAGCAACAACGCGCCTTGCAGATACGGTTTTTAAACCGTTTTTATCTTTCTTGTTTTGGTCAACCACATAGTCTTTAAAAAGCCTGTCATCATAATCAACCGTTTCAAAACGGTAAGTAGAGTTTCTTTTAATGATATCTTCAAAAGTTTCATTTTCAGATTCTGTCAATGGCCTTATGGATTTTAACCGGCTGAATAAAGCTGAAAGAAAAATAACAATGGTGGTTAACCTTTGCTGCCCATCAACCACACCATATACTTTTTCGCTTTTTTCTTCAAAAAGGAAATGACCAAAATAGTATTTAGATCTTGTTGCACTTCTGTTATAATCTTCTAAGTCATTGAGGAAAGTATTGGTTTGTTTAGGCAGAGTGTCTTTGTCCTGAGCTGTATCCCATGAATACGCTCTTTGGTAAGAGGGTACAAAAATTCTATTTCCTGCCAACATTTGTTTAATAGTGGTAGATGCTTCCATAAGTAATGTAGTGTGCTAAATGACTGATGCCATCAAATGGCTCATCAAAAGGATTGTTAATTGGTTAATTAATTGGTTTTATTGGTTTCAAAATTATAACTCCACAATGCCAAACTACGACGCTATAACTTCTTCTTTATAATTAGCAGTTTTATTTGCCGCAACCAATCTTACTTTACCGGTAAGCAACTGCTGCATCATGCCTTGTTTTATTTGCTGTGCCTTTTGCAGTATATGCTCTATTGTATCTATCTCTTTATCCATATCGCTAAGAATTTTGGCTATGAGAATTTGCTCATTAGAGTTCGGTAATAATATTTCTAGTTGCCTTATTTGTTCAGAAGTAATGCTGTCGAAAGTTGAACCTGTAGACAACTTGCTCCAATTTCCTTCTTTAAAAATCAGGAAATGGTATAAAAACTTGTTTTTATACCTAATAGCACAGACACCTCTCCCCAGACAACAATCAAAGGAAGCATTAGCGATTTCACCAACTGGAGCTCTCACGGACATAATTATATCTCCTTGTTTTCCATTTTTTGTAATGTTGGATGTATAATTTCTAATTATTGTTTTCCTGTTTAAGATATCTGCATTACCTTGAATCAGCGGCAATCCAATTCCTTTAGCGTTATAAAATTGCGACAACGGGGATTGCCCCATTATAATGTCTGCAACTTCCCCTAACTTCTTCACTTCCCAATCCTCTTTAGGAGTGAGCAACTGCTGCATAGCGCCCTGTTTAAGAAGGCGTTTTTTAGCTATAAGCTTTTCAAGGCCTTCTATCCAGGCATCTGCATCGGTTAACGCACTGGCGATAGCTTGTTGTTCAGTTATTGAAGGTGGAATTGCTAATTGTAAAGATTTAAATTCATTACTATTTAGTCCTGGCTGTCCACTCCTCATTGAATTTGAGGCAACCCAATCCCAATATCTTAACGACTGTGTGTTAAAAAAAAGAAATTTAGAATTTAGTAAGTTACTATTTGCTTTTACTCTTATCAAGAATCCTGCAAATACTAATTTGCCATCATTAGAATTATAGTGATACGATTTACCAACACTTGCTCCTGTTCTTGCAAATACTAAATCGTTTTCCTCTAGGAAATATTTGTATGAAGAGATGTTGTCAACGGAGCACTTGTTACTATCTAAAAATTTGCCGCTATCTGATATATCAGTTATTCTGATATAAGTAGGCAGGTTGTAATTAAAATCAACAGCAGCTGCATTAATCCCGTAGTCAGGGGTTTTTAACAACAATGAACCTAAACTTTTAACTTGCCAATCCTCAGGAATCAATCCTATCTCCGTTTGTTTAAAATTAGTTTCTACCATGCTATTCCCATTTCAAGTAAATGCTGTTTTACCTTTTCTTCAAACTCCCTTACTTCTTCTTCAAGCTGTGGCAGGGTGTCGTGGTAGCGTTCGGCAAGTTCTTTTATGCGCTGTGCCAGCCTTTGGCTTATGCGCTCCATTTCGCCCAGTATGTTTTCCTGTAGCGTTTGCATCCATTTTACATCTATTACTACATGCTTTATATCAGCTTCAGTAAGTGTAGGGTATAAGGCTACTACTTTTTTCTCCAGTTCCGCCTGTACCGTTTTAAGCTTGGCGTTAAGCTTGGCAATCTGTTCGCCCTGCGCCAGGTAATTATCCAGTACGGCAATTTCATCTTTGGCTGCTTTTTCGGCTTTCTTGGTTTTAAGCAGTTTTTTTACTTCTCCTGCATTTACCTTATCCAGGTCTTCAAACAAGCCGCCTTCGGCAGTGTGCTCTTCCTCAATTTCGGTAATGGTGGCTTTGGCATTTTCTATATCGTTTTGCAGCGCGGTTATCGCCATGCTGTCTTCGTTATAATACTGCTGCACCAGCAAATCAGCCGGCAGCATACGGCCTATAACGCCGCTAAGCCCTTCGGTAATTTTCTCTTTATCTTTTGTGCCTTCTTTCTTTGCCCTGGTAATGGTTACATGGCGCTGCCATTCGTTACCGGCTTTCCACCCGTCTAACGATACCGAGTATAAATCATCCTGCATGGCCTGGTTCCAGTAATCCATAAGGTGCTGGTACACGTCATACTCATTTATCAGGGTATTATCAGCAAAGGCTTCCAGCAGTTGCTGGCCTAACTGCTGTACCTCTTCTTTAGGGTGGCAACCCACATCAAGCGTTTTTAAATGCGTGGCAGCATTGGCAGCCCATTTTTCAAACAGCTTTGTTATAGCATAGTGGTAGTCCATAAATTCGCCATGCGAAAATATAAACTGTTTTACTTCAGCCTCCGGCATTCGCAGCTTTAAATAGTTGCTATCCACCGTTTCAAACAAGTCGTTTCTTAACGTAGGGTAGGCTTTCCAAAATTTATCAAGGGCATCTATATCCGCTTTGGGGATACCGCCTTTTACGTGGGCTAATAAATCCTGTATGTCTTCATTCTCCTGGCCATCTATATAGCGCGGAATGTTAAGGTTGTAATCGTTTTTAGCATCGGAAATTTCCGCCACCGGAACCATTCGGCTGTATTTAGCCACCTCAAGCTGATCGTTAAACACGTCAGTTATCTTCCTGATGTCCTGTTCCCTAAGACGGTTTTTATTGCCATCTTTAGCAAACCCCTTACTGGCATCTATCATAAAAATGCCCTTGCGGTGCGCGGCATTTTCTTTATCAATCAGGATGACACAGGCAGGTATGCCCGTACCATAAAACAGGTTGGCGGGCAGGCCAATAATGCCTTTTATCAGTCCTTTTTTAATAAGGTTCTTTCTTATTTCTGCCTCGGCATTACCCCTGAACAATACACCATGCGGAAGGATTACCGCACCTTTACCGTTACTTTTTAACGAACGGATAATGTGCAGTAAAAAAGCATAGTCACCATTTTTATCCGGTGGCACTCCCATAGAGAAACGTTCAAATTCGTCGTTATCGGTCTGCACACCGTTAGTCCAGCTTTTTAGCGAGAATGGCGGATTGGCTACACAGTAATCAAACGTTTTTAAATTGCCATTTTCTTCCTTAAAAAATGGGCGTGACAGCGTGTTATCTGAATATATTGAAGCCGTTGGCGCATTATGAAGTATCATGTTCATACGTGCAAGGTTGGCGGTAGAAATCTCTTTCTCTTGTCCATATAAATCAACCATTTTCTGGGCTTCTGCACCCACTTTCAAAAGTAGCGATCCCGATCCACACGCAGGGTCATAAACCGACGTTTGCGCCGTTGAATTGGATTTGTTGATACCTATAATTTTTGCCAGTACACGGCTTACTTCTGCCGGGGTATAGAACTGCCCTTTACTTTTGCCGCTCTCTGTTGCAAAATGGCGCATTAAAAACTCATAGGCATCACCCATAATATCATCGCCTTCAGCGGTATTGCCGCTAAAGTCAAGCTTAGGGTCATTAAATATAAGTATAAGGTTGCTAACCGTATCTACAAGGTCTTTACCCTTGCCCAGCTTACCTTCATCATTGAAATCAGGGAAGTCAGAAAGCCTGTTAGCTTCCTTTATAGGGTTTAATATTTTTTTGTTTACGTCGTCGCCAATGTTAGAGGTTCCTACCAGTTTAACCATGTCCTTAAATGAAGACCCTTCCGGTAATTGAATAGGGGCATAGGGGTCGTCACCATATTTATCAGATATGTACTTTACAAAAAGTAAGGTCAGTACATAATCCTTATACTGGGAAGCGTCCATGCCTCCGCGTAACTCATCGCAACTTGCCCATAATGAGCTGTATAATTCAGATTTTTTAATAGCCATAATAAAACTCAAAAGTGTATTTGAAAGATAGCTAAAATACTTAAAAGATTGTTAAATAAAGTAAGGAAATCCTCACTCTTGTGTGAATTATTTAAAATTATTTTGCACGACATGGTTTGTCGCTTTTGGAATATAATTCCGCTTTATAATCATAAGTACTAATACACATGATAGTAAAAATTGTTAAATGTGCAGTTTTTCCTATATTTAATTTCTTTTGTAGTGGATAAATAATTTTATTAAATAAACAAAAATTTGAACTATGGGCTATACAGTAACACGGGTAACTTTCCCTTTATATGGACAAAATGATGGGCAAGAAATTACCAAGGAAATATTTAGTAAAGGGTTAATACCTCCTATAATTAATGATAGATATAAAAAAACAATTACGCACCATGATATAGGTGTAGAACCTTATCCTAAACAGAGGAAGGACGTAATTGTAGAACTGACTGATAACACTACTAAAGAACAGATAAAAAGAACATTTTCTGAACCTCCAGCCAGGCGGGACAGCTTTCAATATTCTCCTTAAAATTAGCAATATCACATAACAGCTTTCCAAGAACTTCTGCGTATCGGTAATCTTTGCCCAAGGCTTCCACGCCACTTCCTGCGGGGGTGGGTTCTTTTCAAAGTATCGTTTTATCTCATCTGGGTTCACGGCTTAAATAACTACTTAAAATTACTTGCAGCACCCCGAAAAATACCTATTAATAGGTATTTTTTTTATGGAACAATCTTGTTAAATTTACCTTAAATAACTTATGTTTTTTGTTTAATATTTTGTTAATATACTGATAGTTAAATGATAATATTGCTCTTGGTTTCCCTTTTTTATTTTAATAATTAAAACGAAGCTTATGTTCAACGATGTAGATGATGCTGCCTTCCGGCAATTAAAAAACCGACTTACGAGCCCAAGCCCGACCATCTCTGACAATGGTTTGTATGTTTTTGAGAGCCGTGCCGCAGATTTCAATATTGAGGAGCGGGAGGAAAAGGCTAAAGAGACCCTAAAAAGTCATGTTAGGGAGTTTTTAGGTGATGACGGCTCTCTTTACCCGATCATCGACCAGATTGTAGGGGAAGGCGGCGCGGCATTACGCGCTCTGTATGACGATGACATCAGCTATTTAAACAGGAATCAACAGCAAATTAAGAATCTGGAGCTTGTTGTGCAATCGGACGGCACCCGTCCGTCTTTTTTGATCCGCAACGGCGCAATCGACAAGACTTCCAGTCCGATTTCCAACTGGGATACCATATTGGACAACCGTAGGCAGGAAATCGAGCATGCTATCAGTTGCGTGGGGCGCATTAATGCTTTTGGGGCTGCAATGGGCACCGGTTTTTTAATCGCACCCAACTTGGTGATGACTAACCGTCACGTGCTTGAGGCGATCGGAAGGTTTGAGGCAGGCGTGTGGAGGATTGATGAAAGCGCGGTTATCGACTTTGGGCATGAGTACCGCGCCATCAGGTCAAAGAACATGCGCAGGCTAACAAAAGTGATATTCACAGGGGATACGGCGATTAATAAAATATTAAACCATAACAACCTTGATATGGCCATTATTGAGATCGACCCTATAAATTGCGGCCTGCGCCCCTTGTCTGTCGACCTTTCCGACAACTGGACTGAAGATGAACTAATCATTTTTACCATAGGCTACCCCACTAGCTATACCGAAACCGATTACTCGTTGCTGGATACGCTGTTCAGGAGCCTGCTGGGTTTTAAGAGAATCAGTCCCGGGCGCATACAAACCGAAAGCATGGTCAACGTGCCGGGCTGGACCTTCTCGCACGATGCTACGACGCTCGGCGGCAATTCGGGTTCTGTTATCCTGGCAATCAACAATGAGTCCGTGGCCGCGGGATTGCACTATGGGGGCACTAGGTCGCCGCTGATCAATTGGGGTCATATACTGGGTGGGACTCTGAGCACGGCTTATGGGGCAGTTAGTCTGAGGGACTTGCTCGAGCAGCATCGGGTAACATTTTTCAGTTAAAAATTAAAACAAAAAAAATATGATTACAGCACAATTGAACACAGTTGTCCGCTATGAGGACCTTGAAAGGCTTGGTACGATCATCAGCGGTGCCCAGCCGGAACTGGAGGGCAACCCGGTTTCCAACCCGGGAGTATTTAACGGAAGGGAAGGATACGATCCTGATTTCATCGAAGGTTGGCCGATTGCGCTGCCCAAGGCGGTGGGCGTTAAGGCCGTCGATATGCTTCCTTTAAGGGGCACGCAGGATGTCGAGCTAAAGTATATGCATTTTTCGGTAATCATGTCGAAATCCAGGAAACTTCCTATGCTGACTGCCACAAATGTAAACGGCGGGGAGTCCAAGAAACTAGGAAGATATGATAAATGGTACCTCGACGGGCGCATTGAAGCCCACCAGCAGTGGGGCAACGAGCTTTACCTCAATAACCGCCTTGACAGGGGGCACATGGTACGAAGGGAAGATCCGGTCTGGGGCGCTGATGCTGCCACGGCCAATAGCGATACCTTTCACTATACGAACTGCTGCCCGCAGATGGATGTCTTTAACCAGCAGACGTGGCTGGGGCTGGAGAACTATATACTGCAGAATGCGCGTGTCAATAAGCTTAGCATTTCGGTCTTCACGGGACCTTTCTTCGGGCACAACGATATGACCTATAATGGCGCCCGTATCCCGAACGGCTATTGGAAGGTGGTTGCCTTTTTGAAAGAAGATGGCACCCCGTCCGCTACGGCCTATAAGATAAGCCAGGAAAAAGAACTGACTGAATTGGAATTTGCCTATGGTCCGTACAGAACGTTCCAGATCAGCATACGGGAAGTTGTAGACAATACCGGTATTGATTTTAGTTCCTTAGAACGCTATGATGGCTTTACGCAGCAGGAATTGGAATCCGCTTCAGATGGCCTTAAAAGGGAAATCAGGGATTTAAACGATATACTACTTTAGCAGGCTGCTTGTGACCAATTAATGACCTAGACACACATCTTATGGGGAAATATATTTTTTTGCTGCTCTGTTCTTTTACAGTCGCCGCGCAAAGCTTTGCAGATCGGAATAAAAAAACGCTAATTAACATACTACCAAAAGAAGGCCCGAGAGTGACCTATGAAATAGGTGCTACCTCAGCGAATATCCTTTGCAGAATTGGTTCTGATTTTTGGGACAGGCCTTACTATCTTACATCAGACAAGAAGGCGGCGGAGGAAGCAAAAGCGAAAGGCGAACCCTATATGCTCGAATCAACGACACGTGATAAATCGTTCGTTTTTGCTTCGTTAGGGATAAAAGATGTCAATAAATCGTATGATGATTTTTTTACCAGTCTTAACCAGCCTACAGTTGAGCTTTCTGTATCCCTGGCATGGAACAGCGTATATGATGTCAATTGGGAGAAGCTTAATACTCGAAGCAACCCGATAAAGCAATGGGACTTGTATATAAAAGCCTTTGTGAATAATACTTTTTCAGATTATTATGATACCCAAAAGAATAGCATCACGAGCCAAAAGAAATGGCCGCTTGTCAATTATGGAGCGCAGCTGGACTACATTGCTTACCGCAAGCGGGTTTGGTTTCCGATTACCTTAACCCTGGCCCGTGGGATGCTGATCGACAATATCAAGCCTTACTCAAAACTCCCCACTGTTGTTGACAGCAATGGTGATCCTTCGTTATATGAGGTTGGGAAGCCAGTTGGAAAATACGGAGGCGTGCTGGATAAGCAGCAGTGGAATTCCAGGGCTAGCTTTACCATTTTTACTTTTTTGGGTAACGAGGCGGGTAGCGGATGTGCGGAAAATACTTTGTCTAAACTATGCCTGCTTCCCAATTATTCAATGTATGGCACCATAGATAAGCGGTGGTATCATGTAGTAGGAGGCTCTATTGGCCTATTAAAGGATAAGTATAATACCTCAAAGAAGACTGCCCTTGATATAAAGCCATTGCTGCAGTTTGGGGTAGATTGGCAATCTAATCCGATGACCCATGTATGGAGCAAACCTTACTGGATTTTTTCATTTAAAGGAACTATAAAATAAACCCTTTGCAATCCCTGTAGCCAAAATAGGCGCATACGCTCCCTGCTGGCCTAAAAATAAAAAAAGGCTGTTTCACAACTATTCATGTCGGAAGATTTTTCTTCCGACTTTTTTGTTTTTACATACTTATAAAAGGTTATAATAAACGCTTTTAACTCTTATTTTTCAGTATATTGGTTTGATTTTTTAAATTATTATTCTTATTTTTAAGAGTGATAATCAATATTTTATGTCAGTTTTTAAAGATCACAAAGTTTCCCTAAATCAGCTTTTAGAGTTTGTGCCCAAAGCTCTATTGAGCCACCTTTCGGCCAATACTAAAATCGACCATTACACCAAAGGGTCAGACAGAAAAATATATATATTGATCTACCCTAAAATCTATTGATGATGGTATAACTAAATATCTGGGCTACCCGCATGTACTTTTTTTGATAAAGATTGCGTGGATTTATTACATTACTTTATACCAGTTTCATATTTATTTAAAAACCATTCTAAACTTTTACCATGTTTTCCAAGCTCCCCCTCTAACAAGTTCAAGATATGATTTGTATCTCTTGTAAGCGTTTGTTCTTTCATCGTAACTGCTGAGAAATCCCCGAATTGCAAGTACTGACTCAATTCTTTTGGACAATTCGGTGTTTCCAGAAGAATCTCTTTGGCTAATTCTTTCAATTGCTGCGTTTCTAAGGATCTCAAATTCTGTATCAATTCCTCTCGCTCCCGCAACTGTAATTTCTCCGCTGTCGCCAATTTCTGATTCAATTTTAATTCGAGCTTCTTCAATTCTTCGTTTTCTTTGTTCAAAACTTGCTGATTCGTCAAAATTAGCGCTTTCAAATCGGTCAAATTCTTCAATTTGAAGGAACTCAATGTATCTTCTAAAATTCTCTTCCTCTTCAATGAGGTTTCCAATATTGTTTCGTATTCTTTCTGTGTCTCTCTGTAAGACTCCATGACGGGCTTCATAGACTGCTCCCAATGCTTCTCCACCTGCTCCCTGGTCAAGCTGCTCTCTGATAGCTCTGTCAAGTGTTTCTGCTTGCTCAATAAGTCTTTCTCTCGCTCCGATATATCGGTCTTCCAGCCCGCCAAAATATTCTTCAAATCTAACCTGGTGTTGTTCAAGGTTGCTGAATCCCTGCTCAATTTCGACTTCAGTTGGTGCAATCTCTCCAAGAACTTCTTTTTCGCAGTTTCTTTCCAGCTCTTCCAATCTTGATCTATCTGTTTTTGCAACAGACTCAACTCGTTCAATTTCGAGTTCAAATTGTCGGACAGCACGCTTGTAAGGTTGAGAAGCCACGCTTCTTCTAATTGATCGTATAAGATTCTTAAGTTGCGCTGCTCTGCAGGCGTAAGATTCTTCGAAAAGCTTTCTTTGCTCTTCATCAATATTTGGTATTCGCTCTGAATCTCCTTGCTGAATTGGAATATATTTGGTGTTGGATTCTGTTTCATTATATACCCATTTAACTCTTTGGACTGATGTAATCTTTTGTTCTATTTCTTCTTCTGATGCCCGTGGCACTATAATCTGCACGGTATTAATTCCCAGTTTTTTAAATATAGCTTTTTTCTCATCGGTAACCTTATGTCTTGTTACAAATTCAATTAAAAGTATTGGCTTGTCGTTACTATCAAAAAATGTTACATCTGGCTTAAACAAGATGTTTTCGTCATCAATTACTGGATTTTTACCCCAGTTTAATTCTCCCATTTCATTTTCAAAAAACGATATATTAAGTTTTACAGAAGAAGCCTCCAACCGCATTTTTTCTGACAATAGATTTGGATTTCCAATTTCATTAGTTGTGGGATACTTGTAAACGGGAGGAAGATTAATTGCCTTTAACCTGGCAAATATTTGTCCCGCAAGCCGCTCCCTATATTCCTCACTACTGAAAGTGCACTCTACGCTATCTTTATCAACGTTGGTTGCATTGTGTCTAAAATAGTCTTTATGTTGTGGGTTTTTCCTCTTTACAGCCTGCATTTCTTTGCTGCATCCGATACAATAATAACCTTGCAGACCACTTTTAGCCAACGAAATGTGCAGGTGTTTCCCATTGGTTGTTTTAGCCCAGTCATTTAATGTTTCAGAATTATCAACAATATGCATTTACTTAAGATTTGAAATGTAACATAAAAAACACTAGTAAGAAGCTTCTTGATTAAGGTACAGGGATAAATCCATACCTGCCGTCTTCCAATTGTTTAGTAAATGTTATTAGATTAATGCGATCAATAATATCCTCCGGAGGTTCTTCATTTTCAAGTATTATGGTTTGTTGCACTTTTTGATTATCCGCAACGTACCTGTAAAAATCCATTGCTAAATCAACAGGTATATGTTCGTTGTCGGCTTTGGGCTTTCTGTATGTTACCAGAGGGGAGTCCATTATGCAAGGACCTATAGAGTATTGCTTATCATGAAGTAACTCTTGAATAGCTATTAAAAATGAAGCGTATGTTATTGCCCTAATACCTTTTCCTGCCAGTTCCCTATCCTCGCCGGAAATGACAAAATCATTTTTTGTCTCACTAAATGATACGGAAATAACATTTTCATAGTTAAAACCTTCTAAAACATTCTTTAGTATAACAGACAAGGCTTCAACCTCTGAAGTCAGGAGGCTTTCAAAAGTATTTTCGGTCTGCCTGTTTAAGCTGCCGGCCAGTACATCTTTTTGGTGCTGGAAAGAATCAATTTTTTCCTTGATAAATACTGCTTTTAATAGATTTGTCTTGGTAACGTTTAAAGATCTAATTGTCCCAAATAATTTATCCATCTCTGCTGCAACACCCTCTTCAAGTCGGTCAGTGATATCGTTTAAAGATTTTTCCAGTGCCTTAATTCCTTTATCTATTATGCTATTTTCCCCAAGCAACAGAGCCTCCGCCGCATCAACTTCTCTAAGCAGCTTCACAATTTTTTCGATTTCTGAATTGCAAGCCTTAATTACCATCGATACATTATCGTCATGTCCGCTACTGTCCATTGGTTTTGAGCACACAGGGCACGGTTCAGATTTATCAGTGGTTCCTAATAAATAACTTGCTTCAATTGTACTATTAAGCCGTTCTGAATCCACTATATACTGACTTTTAAGTATAGTGCTACGCTTAAGAAGTTCGTCATTATATATCTTGCTCCCCATCAGATCAGAAATTCCCTTAGCTATTCTTAATCTTTCTCCATCCAGTTCAAAAAAAACATTTTTTAATTCTGAATGCCTCAAAGAGGATTCTGTTAATGCTGCATCTATCCGTTGTATCCTTGTTTGTGCTTCTGAAGAATCAGGAAATGAATTCAGCTCCCCAAGTTGTTCGGCAATGAGGTCAGTCAGCATGTGAATCTTGCCATTTCTGTATTTTACTTCATCATTACTAAGAACTTCAACAATATCACTGTCATCACTGCCAGTTAAAATAAACTTAAACGTGCTTTTTTCCTCCGTAATGGTCACAAACTGACCGGATACAATTGGTGAACCATCTGTAATGATATGATTCTCATCAACCATTATAAAACGCGAAATATCCCTATAAGAAATATCCCTGACCTTTCCTTTAGCGTTCTTTCTTATTTTTTTTCCATTCAGATTATTCAGTTCCAGTAGAAAATTGGAAATATTTTCGGTATCATTTGCTTTGTGTTTGCGGGATAATTTTCTTTTCCCTTCAAACGTTGGTGACTCTACCAGAAAGTTACCACCTTTCAAATCACTGGTCAAAGTGTAGGATGTACCCTCCATTGTCTCTATTATTAGCGAGATGGAAAGGTAGGGTTCAGCTTGGGTAATAGCTTTCGGTTTTTTTGACGATCCCAACATATAATTGATGCACTGAAAAACATATGACTTTCCTGTGCCTGTTGGGCCGGTAATTATATTTAACCCTTTTTTTAAAGTAATGATTGCTGGTGGTACACCTGTACCAGAAAGACTCAGTTCCTTTATTAGAAAACCTGGTACCATTTTATATTATTTCAAGATTAAATTCATTTTTTCCCTGCTCTATATTCTTAGTGATCATACCCTGAAGTTCTGATATACTCAAGCGTGCAAAATTATTTATTACCCACATTGAGCGATCAAGTAGAGTTGTAGTGTAGACCTCACTTAGTGCTTCTACAAAAGGCAAAGAATATTCAGTTGCGGAATATTCTATGCCTGTTTCATTATATACTTTCCTGATTAGGCCCCTGCTGCAAAATAAGTCCAGTCCATCCTGCAAAAGGCTTCTCCTTACAAATAATTCCCCAAGCCTGTTCGGTACTGCCGCATGTAAACTGCTAATATTCTTATCTATATCTGCTGAATGGACTACCATATAATCAAAAAAGACCAATCGCTCAAGATCATACCGCTCAGGAAATCCAGATGCCAAGATCAATAGCAGTCGTAATCCGGCTTCTATCGGATTATTAAAAGGAAATATTTTATCCATAATTAAACCCACTTAATTTTCTGATCGTTACAGAGTTGATGGCACACTCCCGTTTTATCCTTAACATTTGTTACATCTTTTATTGCATTGGAGGATATAGCTATAGTTGAAGAATGAGTTTCAACTTTTTTAACCCGGTCAAAACCATTTTTATGTTCATCTTCGACGATATTAATTATACCATTATAAATTTCATCCTGAAAAAGGTCATATGCTCCATTAGGCAAATTATCCCTGGAAAAATTGCGAAGTTGTTCGGCATGGTGAAAACCGATTCTCGCCCTCGTAAAATGATTATTATACTTTAGTACTGGATTAATATCATTTATAGTGGTAAAAGTTTCAGTATGATCAGAATTATATGCCGTTAAAAGCTCATTAACATAAATACTTTCATTTGCGGCTATAGAAGATGGAATTTTAGCTTCATCTAAAATTTCCCTATCAGGAAGCCCTCCTCCAAACCATTGAAGATGGTTTGGATGTACTGAATGTTCCTGGATTATTTTTTTGGGTTGAATTCTGTCAAAGATTGTAAAATCAAATTTTTCCACATAATCCAAAAGAGTTCCTGTAAGGTCAATCTGTACTCCAGATATAATTTTACCACCAATGTGTGTAATCCATTTTGCCTTAACGGCAGCTTTAATGCTATCGGGATCCTGCAAAAGTTTAGTCATACTTGTGCCGCAACCTCTGGGCGCAACAAAATAATATTTATCAGGAACAGGATATTCTTTTATAAAACTATAGTAAATAATCTTTCCGAACTCAATATACATTTCAGCAGGACTTAAAGGATGGTCGTAATGCTTGCATTGGTAACAGTCCCATTGATGTCCCTTAATTTTAGGATCAGTAACGTAAGCAGCTACATCTCTTCCCTTATCACCAGCACCACCAAAGCGTTCAATTTCAATATACTGTTTCTGTTTTGTATCAAGCCATTCTTCTATAAACGTTTCCCATTCTGCAGCAGAAAAAATTTCCATCCTCTTTATCGGGAGTATATTTTGTCCATGATTTATTCTGAAGGATGTGGGATAATTCATTGTGGGTTTGCTGGTTTGTATCAACGCTAATATACTACATTTTGAATACAATTTTAACATTTTTTATATGTCTCTAATTAGAAGGGCAGCAGTGGTCTAACTGCAATTGTTAGCTTCATTTTTCATGAACAGTAAAAGGTTTGAAAAAAATATTATGGAAACTTTTCCCAAGATAAACCGTTAAAAGGCAGCTAATGTATTGCGGGTAAAGCCATCAGCAAAAGCAAAAGACTACGGCATAATGGCTTTGCTCGCATACTCACAAACCCACCCTTCGGGACTTATTCCGTTTCCTTTTGTTTTGCCGCTTTACCCGCACTGTTTATCTGCTTTCTTTTTCCGGTTTTCTTTTGGAAAAAAGTTATGCGGAGCGCAAGCGAGGCAGGACTGTAACAGATTAGAGGACTGGCAGAAGATACAAAAGGATTGTATCATTTAAACAACAACGATTAT
>Ga0247815_10001243_pt1 | contig 19675 bp, 9 predicted proteins | sample UWRJL194509B1_FD_181014 | JGI IMG/M metagenome (GOLD analysis project Ga0247815, IMG submission 181014) | Plant litter microbial communities from Arlington Agricultural Research Station in Wisconsin, United States - UWRJ-L194-509B-1 | ecosystem: Environmental > Terrestrial > Plant litter >...
AGCAATAAGGAAATTGTATTTTCTATAAAATATACCTACACCAGTGATTATAACGGGAACACGGATGGCAACCACTGGATGGTCATGTTCGGTATGAGAGAATTCTCTTCTTACCCGTACGGCCGCGGATGGGGAGTTACTGTAAATTCTAAATTATGGAATGCCTACGAATCTAATGATACCAGAAGAACAGCAACTGTAATTGGAATTAAAGAGGAAAATATCAAATTTGAAAAACTAAACAACCAAAGAGAATATACAGGTTATTATAACAAAAAATATTCGCCAATGGTTGATAAAGACGGGAAAGATCTGCCACTGACAATGGGCAGTCAGTTTTGGGACATAAGCCAATTTCAGGATTATGTAGTGTTGAGATATTCAGATGTATTGTTAATGGCAGCAGAATTAGGAAGCGGCAATGCTCAGGCTTACTTTGATGAGGTGAGAAAAAGAGCGTATAAAACCAATTATACCCCTTTGGCTGTAAATCTTGACAATATCATGAAAGAAAGACATTTAGAATTTGCATTAGAAGGAATCAGATACTGGGATTTACTGCGTCAGGGAATTGGAAAAGCTTCATCGACTATTGCAGAAACGACAACGCTGCTTAATGGAGGCGTTGGAGCAACAAAAACGATTTCAGCTGTAAACATCCAAAACACAAAAGGATTACAGCAGATTCCGAACACGCAGATCACATTGTCTAATGGAGTTTTAAAGCAAAATGCCGGTTGGTAACTTTAACTAAAATTGAAAGTAAAATGAAAAATATTAAATTATTAATTACGTCATTTTTGATGCTGGCCATGCTGGTATCATCCTGCTCGCCTGAAACGTATTCTTTAGACGAAGCGACTAATAAATCAGATATTGATTTTGAAATTACACAGGATTTAGCAGCAGATCCGGGAGGAAATACCGTAATCATGAAAAACAAAACTCCAGGTGTTATACTAACCTGGGATTATGTTACCGGAAAATCAAACAAAGCGGTAGAAACAGTGAAATATGCTTTTAAAGGAAGCTACACTATAAAAATTGCGGCAATTACAGATGCCGGTATTGTCGACTTAGATCCCGTAACCATTACGGTAAGCAAAGACAATTTGAATTATGTAAACGATCCGCTTTGGACGGCCTTATCCGGCGGAGTTGGAAAACAAAAAACATGGATCGCAGACAACGGTAAATATGGTATGGCTCCGGGAGCAATGTCTTTTGCAGATCCTAGTACAGTGGTAGAATGGGGTAATTTTACGCCAAACTGGGAACCTGAAGGAAATGCAAATTCAAGTACTGATGCTGATATGCACTGGGGAAGAACAATGACATTCAGTCTTACAGGCGGGCCTTTTATGACGGTTAAAGAACCAGACGGGACTGCTAAAGAAAGCGGCACTTATTTCTTAGACATTAATGCACATACTTTAACCACTACCGGTGCCACTATTCTTCGACCAGATAATTATATAGCAAATGCCAGTAACTGGAATAATAATATTAAAGTATTAACACTTACAGATAACCAGCTTAGAATTGCCATTATGAGAACCAACAGCGAAGGTTCATGGTGGTATATCTGGAATTATGTTGCCAAAGAATATGCAGACAGTTATGTACCGCCTGTTACCGGACCTGTTTACGACGAAGGTTTCAATCCTACTTTTGCTTCGGGCGAACTATTAAAAATGATTACCGGAGGTGTTGGCGCAGGAAGAGTTTGGAGTTTAGACGGAAAAGGAAACCCGGTTGACTGGATCGGAAAAGGAAAAGGCTGGACGAAAGCATCTACTGACTCTTATAATTGGGGCTGGAATGACGATTGGGCAGCGGCGGCAGGTAATTCATGGATTCGTTTTGATCAATTTGGAGGTAAATTGAACTATACAAGAAGTCAAAACGGAGTAGTAACCACTGGACTATTTACGATCGATGAGGGAAAAAATGAAATTAATTTAGGAAGCAATACTCTTATTCAAACCCCTTCAAGCTGGATGAATCCAACCACCAATGTTATCAAAGTAGTAAAAGCATTTAATGCTGATTATCTGCAAAAAGGCATCTGGTTTGGAACATCTTACGATGCCGGAAAGGACGAATGGTTTGTTTTCCATTATATAATTCCTTAATTATACATCTTAGTTAAATAATAACCTGAAAATAGTTTCGCTGTTTTCAGGTTATTTTAAAATTTATATCCCTATGCTTCGACTTGCTTTATATAAAAAAACAGGATTACTTTTGGTCTGCTTTCTTTTAATGACAGCATGCGAAACATCGAATCAGGAATTTGAGAATCGAAAAGTTTCCTTCAATTCAGATTGGAGTTTTCATTTAAACGACAGCATAAAAGATCAGGATACAATTGGAACTTCAACCAAATGGAAAACCTTAAACGTACCTCACGATTGGAGCATCGAAGGAAAATTTGATGAAAAAAGTCCGGCCGGATATGGCGGAGGATCGCTTAACGGAGGTTTAGGCTGGTATAAAAAAACATTCAAAGTGGCTGCAGCAGACAGCACAAAAATAACATCAATCACTTTTGACGGCGTTTACAAAAACAGCGAAGTCTGGGTAAACGGCCATTATTTAGGTAAACGTCCAAACGGATATATTGGTTTTCAATATGACATGTCATCGTATTTAAATTATGGAGACAAAAACAACGAAATAATTGTAAAGGTTGACAATTCAAAACAACCCAATTCACGCTGGTATTCTGGTTCAGGAATTTTTAGAAACGTCTGGATAGAAACTACCGATAAATTACATGTCGAAAATTGGGGAACTTATGTTACAACTCCAAAAGTTACGGCTGCAAAAGCTGCTGTAAATATTGAAACACGGATTCAGAACGAGTATTCAGATTCAAAAAAAGCAACGGTAATTACTACTATTTATAAAGAAGATAACAAGGTAACAGCTGTTACTCAACATATAACACTTAGTGCAAAAAGCGGCACATTGATGAAAGTGGAGGCGCAAGTAGATTCGCCGGTTTTATGGTCGGTTGAAAAACCAGAATTATATACTGCCGTTACCCAAATTTCGCTTGACGATAAAATCATTGATCAGTATAAAACAAATTTCGGAATCAGAGATTTTAAATTTGATTTGAACAAAGGTTTTATTTTGAACGGAAAACAGGTAAAAATAAAAGGAGTTTGTTTACATCACGATTTAGGGCCGTTAGGTGCCGCAATCAATACGCGCGCTATCGAACGTCAGTTAGAAATCCTGAAAGAAATGGGCGTAAACGGAATCAGGACTTCACACAATCCTCCAGCTCCGGAGCTTCTTGATCTTTGTGATAAAATGGGTTTCATTGTCATGGATGAAGCCTTCGACATGTGGAAACAAAACAAAACCAACTACGATTACGCAAATGACTGGGACAAATGGCATGAACAAGATTTAGTAGATCAATTGCGTCGTGACCGTAATCATCCAAGTATTTTTATGTGGAGTATCGGAAATGAAATTCCGGAACAGTGGAATGAAAAAGGTGTTGAAATTGCCAAAGAATTAGCCGCTATTGTACGCCTGAACGATAAAACACGTCCGCTTACTGCAGCGATGAATCCTCCGGTGAACATGAATATTGATGAAGTGACGTTGCAGTTTGAGAAAAACAATGTTCAGTTTAATGCCATTGCAAAATCAGGGGTTTTAGACTTAATCGGATACAATTATGCGCATCAGACGTATGAACATCATCAAAAAAACTTTCCGAATACACCTTTTATTGCAACCGAAACGACTTCAGGTCTGCAAACCCGCGGTTATTATGATGCCGTTTCAGACAGCATAAAAAAATGGCCCGTAAGATGGGATATAAAATTCACGCAGGGAAATCCCGGCAATACCGTTTCTGCTTACGATCAGGTACAGACACCTTGGGGATCTACACACGAAGCGACCTGGAAAGTAATCAAAAAACACGATTTCCTTTCTGGAATGTACGTCTGGACCGGTTTCGATTATATCGGAGAACCAACACCCTACGAATGGCCGTCGGTAAGTTCGTATTTCGGGATTGTAGATTTAGCCGGTTTCCCGAAAGATGTATATTATATGTATCAAAGCGAATGGACGGATAAAACGGTTCTTCATCTTTTTCCACATTGGAATTGGAAAGCCGGACAAACCGTTGATGTTTGGGCATACTATAACAAGGCCGATGAGGTTGAACTTTTCTTAAACGGAAAATCAGTCGGAATCAGAAGCAAAAAAGGAGATGATCTTCATGTCATGTGGAGAATTCCTTACCAAGCCGGAACATTAAAAGCAGTTTCCCGTAAAAACGGAAAAGTGGTTTTAGAAAAAGAAATCAAAACGGCTGGAAATCCTTCGCAGTTAAAATTGACTGCCGACAGAAGTACAATCAAAGCAGACAAAAATGATTTATCATTTATAACGGTTGATATTTTGGATGATAAAGGCACTTTGGTTCCAAACGCCAATAACGAAATCAATTTCTCTTTAAAAGGAAACGGAAAAATTGTAGGCGTTAGCAGTGGAGATCCCGTAAGTCACGAATCATATAAAGGAACTAAACATACCGCTTTGGCAGGAAAATGTTTGGTAATCGTTCAGTCTGGCGATACAACTGAAAGATTAGAATTGACCGCTAAAGCGAATGGATTGAAACAATCGACAATCGTGATTACAACAGAATAATAAATTACGTTCCTAACATTCCCGAAGCTTCGGGACAAAACCTGTTAGGTATCATAGATTTTATTAAAGATATTAAAACAAAATACTTAACAGGTTTTGGAAACCTGTTAAGGTAAACTAACATCTAGATTATCAACCAATGAAAAACTCAAAATTAACGGCATTACTTTCAGCCTGTATGTTTGGATTAGTACTGACGCCAAAAGCATCGGCTCAAATCCAAAATGCAGATGTGCTAAACGCGCCAATTGACATCAGTAAAGATTTTCAGAATTATCTGAACACCTTTTATTTTGCAGATGAACTAGCTTCTTTTGATCCTGCAACGGGAAAAGGAACTATAAAATATTTAAGATACAATTATAAAACGCGTCAGGCTTTCAACAATATGATGATGAAGCCAGACGTCGAAAAAGCAAACGAATTCCCAACAACAGAATATGCAGAATCTCCTGTTTTGCCATTCGAAATTCAGTTTGTTTCAGATCGAACAATCCGAATCAAAACGACTTCAGGACCGCAGTTTCATCCAGAAAAAGAATCTCTAATGCTGGTTGACGGCGTTGCGCCAAATCATCCTGAATTATGGAAATATGCTAAAATCGAGGGTGGTCACAAATACACCAGCAAACACGGTGTTGTCGAAATCCTGACAAAACCCTGGCACGTAAAAATCTACGATGAGAAAGGAAAATTACTGACCAGCACGCTTCACGATACCGATTTTAAAAACACGTATACACCAACGCTTCCGTTTTCATATGTGCGCAGAAATAGCGATTACTCCAGAAGTATGGGCGCGGCTTTCAGCTTAGAGCCAGACGAGAAAATATTTGGATGTGGAGAATCTTTCACACAATTCAACAAACGCGGACAAAAAGTAGTTTTATGGACAGATGACGCCAACGGAATCCAGAATGAAACCATGTACAAACCTGTTCCGTTTTATATGAGTAGCCGTGGTTATGGAGTTTTCATGCATCATTCAACACCAATTACGGTTGATTTTGGAAAATACTTTGGAAGTGCCAACGAAATGTACATTGGCGATGACGAAGCTGATTTGTTTTTCTTCATCGGAGAACCAAAAGATATTTTAGATCAATACACTAATTTAACCGGAAAAGCTGCAATGCCGCCACTTTGGTCGTTTGGTTTCTGGATGAGCCGTATCACCTATTTTACTGAAAAAGAGGGCAGAGATGTAGCAAGAGATTTACGTAAATATAAAATTCCAACCGATGTCATTCACTTTGACACCGGCTGGTTCGATGTAGACTGGAGAAACAATTACGAGTTTTCTAAAGACCGTTTTCCTGATGCTCAAAAAATGATGTCAGATTTAAAAGAAGACGGTTTTCAGGTATGTTTATGGCAATTGCCCTATTTCTCACCAAAGAATACCTTGTTCAATGAAATCATGGACAAAAACCTGGCAGTAAAAGACCGTAAAGGAAATCTTCCGTACGAAGATGCCGTTTTAGATTTTTCAAATCCGGAAACAGTTACTTGGTATCAGGCAAAATTAAAAAGATTATTCGATCAGGGCGTATCCGTTTTCAAAGTTGATTTTGGAGAAGCAGCGCCGCCAGACGGAATTTACCATTCAGGAAGAACTGGTTTTTACGAGCACAACTTATATCCGTTACGATACAATAAGGCTGTCGCCGAAATTACGCAGAAAGAGAAAGGATACACTTTAATCTGGGCCAGAAGCACCTGGGCAGGATCGCAGCGTTACCCATTACATTGGGGCGGCGATGCCGAAACTTCAAACGGAGCCATGTCTGCAGAATTAAGAGGCGGACTTTCATTAGGATTAAGCGGCTTCAGTTTCTGGAGTCATGATGTGGGCGGATTTGCTACAAAATCTCCGGAGAATTTATACAGAAGATGGGCACCTTTCGGAATGTTTACGTCACACGTAAGAAGCCATGGGGAACCGCCGCGCGAACCGTGGTTATATAGCAAAGACTTCCTTGAAGGATTTAGAAAGGCAGATAATATGCGTTACGAATTAATGCCTTATATCTATGCTCAGGCCAAAGAAAGTTCTCAAAAAGGACTGCCAATGATGCGTGCCTTATTTGTAGAATATCCAAACGATCCGGGAGCATGGCTGGTAGACAATGAATATTTATTTGGTTCAAGTATTTTAGTCGCACCACTTTTTGAAGAAGTGACAGAAAGAGACGTTTACCTTCCGGAAGGAACCTGGATTGATTATCAAACAAAGAAAGTTTACCCATCAGGCTGGCATAAAATCAAAGCAGGTGATGTGCCAATTGTAGTTTTAGTAAAAGACGGAACAGCATTGCCTCATATTGGTTTAGCGCAATCTACAAAAGATATGGATTGGAGTAAATTAACGCTAAAAGTATTTGCTAGCGATAAAACCACTTCGGCGAAAGCCAAAGTGTTTTTACCGGGTAGCGATGCCGTTCAGGAAATTACAGTAAATAAAAACGGAAATAATTTTGACGTATCGCCAAATGCATTAACCGGAAAAACCACTTTTAAAACAGAGTGGATTAAATAAAAAGGGTTTGCCACGAATTGCACGAATTATCACGAATTTGAATTAGTGTAAATTAGTGAAATTCGTGGCAAAACAAAAGTCAAAGATTAAAAAATAAATCTGCTTAAATCTGCAGAATCTGCGTGAAAAAAAAACATCCCCAACAGGATAAAAATAAGTTTTAGTTTTAGTTTAGTTTTTAAATCGGATGAGATAGAGCAATTTCATCCGATTTATCAAGAATGATTCAAGAAAAAATATCATGAAAAAAAACCTAGTTGTTCCCGCCTTTTTACTTTTAATTTCGATTGGATACAGTCAGAAAAATAAAAACACCTATGAATTGGCTTCGCCAAACGGGCAGAATAAAATCAAATTTGAGCTGGTAAAAAATGCTCCAAAATATGCTGTTTCACACGGAAAAACCGAAGTGATTACACCATCAGACATGGGGTTTTTATTAAAAGGAAATGAAAATTTAAGTGCTGACTTCGAAATCAAAAATGTAAAAAACACTTCATTTGATGAAACTTGGGAACAGGTTTGGGGCGAAAAGAAAAACATCAGAAATCACTACAACCAGCTTTCGGTTCAATTACAGCAAAAAAGCGGCAACAAACGCAAATTAGAAATTCAGTTTCGTGCTTTCGATGACGGAATTGCGTTTCGATATGTCTATCCAAAACAAAACGTAAAAGACAGTATTTTCATTATGGATGAAAAAACGACTTTTAACTTAAAAGAAGATGGAAAAGCATGGTGGATTCCGGCCAACAGAGAAAACCGTGATGAATATCTTTTTAAAGATGCCAATGTAAGTACTTTAGATACTGTTTTGACACCGCTTACAATTGAAAGCAAAAGCGGTTTGGCCTTAAGCTTTCACGAAGCCAATCTGGTCGATTTCGCCAGTATGACTTTGGTTAATACAACCGGAACACAATTAAAATCAGATTTAGTGCCGTGGTCCGATGGTGTAAAAGTGCGTGTAAAAGATTCGTTTACTTCTTCCTGGAGAACGCTTCAAATTGGCGAAACTCCCGCGGATTTAATTACTTCTTATTTGATTTTAAATCTAAACGAACCCAACAAATTAAAAAATACAGCAAGTTATTTCAAACCATACAAGTATTTCGGAATCTGGTGGGGAATGCACATTGGGAAATATACATTTTGGGAAAGCGACAAACAAGGTGCCACAACCAAACACGCCGAAGAATATATAGATTTTACTGCCAAAGAAGGTTTCCATCATTTACTGATTGAAGGCTGGAACAAAGGCTGGACACCGCAATGGTACGAAAACCACATGCACATGTTCAGTTTTACCAAAAGCGCCGACAATTTCGACTTAGAAAAAGTCGTAGAATACGGAAACAAAAAAGGCGTAGCACTTATTGGGTACCACGAAACAGGTTCAAACCTAATTAACTATTTAAAAGAAGTGGATGAAGGCTTTGCCTTGTATAAAAAACTAGGAATGCATTCGGTTAAAATTGGGCATGTTGGTTCTAAATTAAATATGAAAGAAATGCATTTTGGCCAATTTGGAGTGAACTATTTCAGATATATTTTAGAAAAAGCAGCCGAATATGATTTAGCCGTTTTATACCACGAATCGATAAAAGATACCGGAGAACGCAGAACTTTCCCGAACATGGTTTCGAGAGAAGCAGCCCGCGGACAGGAATACAACGCCTGGAGCGAAGGAAATCCGCCAAATCACTTAACAATTATTCCGTTTACCAGACTGCTTTCAGGACCAATGGATTTTACACCTGGAATTTTTGATGTTGAGGTGAAACAAGGTTATCCGGGAAAAAGAGTGCACGGAACAACAGCGCAGCAATTAGCATTATATGTAACGATTTATGCGCCGATCCAGATGATGGCCGATCTTCCTGAAAATTATGAAGGAAAACCAGCATTGCAATTCTTAAAAGATGTTCCGACAGATTGGGAAGACACAAAAGTGTTGGAAGGAAAAATTGGAGAATATATCACAACAGCCCGTAAAGACAGAAACAGTGCAGATTGGTATTTGGGAACAATTACAAATGAAAATCCAAGAGATGTAACTGTTGCTTTATCATTTTTAGATCCAAATGCATCTTACGAAGCACAGATTTACGCTGATGCCGAAGGAACTGACGAAACACATAATCCATCTGCAGTAGCGATTTCTAAAAAAACCGTTAAAGCCTCAGATTCATTAAAATTACATTTAGGAGGCGCTGGCGGAACAGCAATTAGATTTAAAAAATTATAATATAAGGGTTTACTTAACCTGTTAGGTATTTAGGACTGTAAAAAAAGATACCTAACGTGTTTTTAAAACCTGTTAGGATAACAAAAACATTTTCAATGAAAAGATATTCCGTAATACTATTTATTTCATTACTGCTAAACAATATCATTTTGTTTGGACAAAACAATACTGCTGAAAATAGAATCATAAAAATTGATTATAAAAAAGAAGCGGGAAAATTAAACACCATGTTCAAAGAATGCATTGGAGCAGGCAGAGCCAATGAAGGTTTGCGTGCCGACTGGCAGCAGCAACTGGCAATGGTCAAAAAAGAATGCGACTTTAAATACATCAGAATGCACGGTTTATTGTCGGATGATATGGCCGTTTATAGAGAAGATTCAAAAGGAAACCCGGAATACAATTACCAGTATATTGATGCCTTGTATGATTTTATTCTGAGTATTAAAATGAAGCCTTTTGTAGAATTGGGTTTTATGCCATCGGCTTTAGCCAGCGGAAAAGAAACGATATTTTGGTGGAAGGGAAATGTCACGCCTCCAAAAGATTATAAAAAATGGGAAGATTTAATTCAGAATTTAACCCAGCATTTTACAGAAAGATACGGAGCCGAAGAAGTCAAAACATGGTATTTTGAAGTTTGGAATGAACCTAATTTAACGCCGGGTTTCTGGACAGGAACGCAGGCTGAATATTTCAAATTATACGAATATGCGGCGCGCGGCATCAAAAGCGTAAATCAGGAGTATAAAGTCGGCGGGCCCGCTACAGCAGGTGCAGCATGGGTTCCGGAAACAATAGATTTTTGCATTAAAAATAATGTTCCGTTAGATTTTATTTCAACACATACGTATGGAGTTAAACAAGGTTATTTGGATGAATTTGGAACTTCGGGTACGGTTCTCAATAAAGAAAATTCAAGTGTCAGTGGTGAAGTAATTACTTCGCGTGAGCAAATTTCAAATTCGGCTAAGCCAAAATTAGAATTGCATTATACAGAATGGAGTTCGTCCTATACTCCGGCAGATCCTATTCACGACAGTTATCATTCGGCAGCTTACATTCTTCAAAAACTAAAACAAGTGGGCAATACGGCAAACTCCATGTCGTATTGGGTTTTTACCGATATTTTTGAAGAAGCAGGACCGAGATTTACCCCTTTTCATGGAGGCTTCGGATTATTGAATACGCAGGGAATTAAAAAGCCGGCTTATTTCTCGTATGCTTTTCTGAACAAATTAGGCGAAACAGAACTTCAAAACGAAGACACTTCTTCATGGGCTTCTAAAAATTCAAAAGGAGATGTTCAGTTGCTATTCTGGGATTTTACCAATACACATCCCGGAGATTCAATAAACAATCAGGTTTATTACATTAAGGATTTACCCTCCAAATCAAAAGGAAATATAAAAATTGAAGTCGAAGGTTTACAGAAAGGAAAATACAATTTAGAAATCTATAAAGTCGGCTATAAAACAAATGATGCTTACGCCGATTATCTGGCAATGGGCAGGCCAAATCAGCTTACAAAACAACAGGTCAATTCGCTTAAGGAAAAGAATAATGGTGTGATGATCGGATCAGAAAAAGTAATCATAACAACCGATAAAGGACTATTTACTAAAGACTTTAAAATAAACGAGAACGATGTTGTTTTGTTCAACTTTATAAAACAATAAACTAGCTAAAAACCACAAAAACTAAATAAAATTATCAAGCATGAAAAACAAAATCATATACGTATCGGCAGCGATGGTTTTTGCCATTTTTACATCTTGTAAAAACGATAATAAAATTGCGGACACGGACTCAGACGCGGTTCAGAAAGAATACCAGGGAAAAGAAATAGGATCAGAATTTGACTCTGAAATCGATAAGCTGGTGGCGCAAATGACATTAGAGGAAAAAATCGGGATGTTACATGGAAACAGCATGTTTACTTCCGGCGGTGTCAAACGTTTGGGAATTCCGGAACTTAAAATGGCCGACGGACCACTTGGTGTTCGTGAAGAAATTTCTCGTGACAATTGGGCTCCCGCAGGTTTAACCAATGATTTCGCAACCTATTATCCAGCCGGAGGAGGCTTAGCCGCAACTTGGAATACAGAAATGGCGTATACTTTCGGGAACAGCCTCGGACAGGAAATGCGTGCGCGTGATAAGGATATGCTGCTTTCGCCGGCCATTAATATTGTGAGAACGCCGCTTGGAGGAAGAACGTACGAATACATGTCTGAAGATCCGTTTTTGAACAAAAAAATTGCAGTGCCGTTAATTGTTGGTTTACAAGACAACGATGTTATGGCGTGCGTAAAACATTTTGCAGCTAATAATCAGGAAACCAACCGTGATTTTGTCGATGTTCAGATTGACGAACGTACCTTGCGCGAAATTTATCTTCCTGCTTTTGAAGCTTCCATAAAAGAGGCTCATGCCTATAGCGTGATGGGCGCATACAACAAATTCAGAGGCGAATATTTATGCGAAAACGATTATATGCTCAATAAAATCCTTCGTGACGAATGGGGATTCAAAGGCGTTGTGGTTTCAGATTGGGCCGCGGTGCATTCAACCGTAAAATCGTTAAACAGCGGTTTAGATATTGAAATGGGAACTCCAAAACCGTTTAATGAATTTTTCCTTGCCGATAAATTAATCGCTGCGGCAAAAAACAAAGAAATTTCAGAAGCAACACTGGATCAACATGTAAAAAGAATTTTACGTGTTTTGTTTCAGGTAAAAGCAATGGGCGGTAAAGATCGCGTAAAAGGCAGTATTTCGACAGAAGCCCATTATCAGGATGCATACAAAATTGCAGCAGAAGCCATCGTTTTATTGAAAAATGAAAACAATGCACTGCCATTAAAATTAGACGGGGTAAAATCAATTACCGTAATTGGAAACAATGCAACCAAGAAAAATGCGCTTGGCGGATTTGGTGCAGGAGTTAAAACCAAAAGAGAAATTACGCCGCTTGAAGGTTTAAAAAACAGACTGCCGTCATCAATAAAAATTAATTATGCAGAAGGATATTTAGAGCGTTACGACGAAAAAAACAAAGGAAATTTAGGAAATATTACCTCAAACGGTCCGGTTACAATAGATCAATTAGATCCGGCAAAGGCAGCAGAAGCGATTGAAGCGGCTAAAAAATCAGATGTTGCGATCATTTTTGCGGGCTCAAACCGTGATTACGAAACCGAAGCTTCTGATAGAAGAACCTTAAATTTACCTTTCGGACAAGAAGAATTGATTCAGAAAATATTGGCCGTAAATCCAAGAACAATTGTCGTTATGATTGCCGGAGCACCTTTTGATATTGATGCCGTAAGCAAGAAAACTTCGGCTTTGGTCTGGAGCTGGTTTAACGGTTCAGAAGGCGGAAATGCTTTGGCAGATGTCTTATTAGGAAAAGTAAATCCGTCAGGAAAACTACCCTGGACAATGCCTAAAGCGCTTAAAGATTCTCCGGCGCACGCCACAAACAGTTTTCCCGGAGACAAGGCCGTAAATTATGCCGAAGGAATTTTAGTAGGATACCGCTGGTTTGATACCAAAAATATTGCACCCTTATATCCTTTCGGATACGGATTATCATACACCACTTTTGCTTTCGAAAATGCAAAAGCAAATAAAACTTCTTATTCACTTTCAGACACAATCGAAGTTTCTGTTGACGTAAAAAATACAGGAAAAGCCGATGGAAAAGAAGTAGTGCAGTTGTATACGTCTAAATCTGATTCAAAAATTACACGTGCTGCACAGGAGCTAAAAGGTTTCCAGAAAAAATTTGTAAAAGCGGGAGGTTCAAACACCATAACCATTAAAGTTCCGGTAAAAGAATTGGCCTATTACAATGCAGCAGCTAAAAAATGGACGGTTGAACCAGGAAAATATACGTTGAAGTTAGGTACTTCATCAAGAGACATCAAAAAAGAAATAATTGTAACAATCAAATAAGATGCAAAAAGTAATAAAAAGTTACCTGTTTAGTATTCTATTATGTTTTTCGTTAAGCGTTTGGGCGTGCAGTTCAGAAAAAGAAGAAGAAAAAATAACCCCTGCAAAAACGCTCTCGATTGATACCAACAAAATTGATTTTGCAAATACAGCAAATGAAGCAAGTGTAAAAGTCACCACAAATGTAAAAAACTGGGTCATTACCTCTAATGCTTCATGGGCACAATTGAGCCAGGCTTCAGGTGTTTCAGGAACTGTTTTAATTAAAATTACAACTTCAGAGAACACAACGACAGCAATAAGAACCGCCATTATAACCGTGAGTTCAGATGAAGCAGCCCCTTTGCAGATCACAGTTACGCAGGCTGGCGGAGCTCTTACAGCTGGTTTGTATCCTAATTATAATACAAATCCGCTTCCGGCAGATCAAACCGGAATGGGAAGCACGGCAGTACAACTAGCAGCAAAAATAAAATTAGGCTGGAATATCGGGAATACTTTAGAAGCCACCGGCGGTGAAACGGCTTGGGGAAATCCCAAAGTAACAAAAGCATTGATTGATGCCGTTAAGGCAGCTGGTTTTAATGCCGTTAGAATTCCTTGCTCCTGGAATCAGAATCTGGAAAATGCGGCTACAGCCAAAATAAAAACAGATTGGCTGAACAGAGTCAAAGAAGTCGTGCAGTATTGCGTGGATAACGATATGTACGTAGTTGTAAATATTCATTGGGACGGCGGCTGGCTGGAAAATAATATTACCGAAGCCAAAAAAGCAGAAAACAATGCCAAACAAAAAGCTTTTTGGGAACAAATTGCCACGCATTTACGTGGATTTGACGAGCATTTGCTTTTTGCAGGCGCCAACGAGCCAGCAGTTGAAGATGCCGCACAGATGGCAGTTTTAACATCGTATCACCAAACTTTTATTGATGCCGTTCGTTCTACCGGAGGAAAAAATATTTATCGTACTTTAGTGGTTCAGGGCCCAACAACAGATATTGAAAAAACAAATAAATTAATGACTGTTTTGCCAACAGATTCAGCCGTAAACCGTATGATGGTTGAGGTTCATTATTATGCACCGTGGAATTTTGGCGGATTAACCAAAGACGAATCCTGGGGTAAAATGTTTTATTATTGGGGAACCGGTTTTCACTCTGCAACAGATACAGAACGAAATGCATCGTATGGGGAAGAAGCTGATTTGGAGAAAAATTTCAAATTAATGAAAACCCAATTTGTAGACAAAGGAATTCCGGTGCTGTTAGGAGAATTTGGAGCCATTCGCCGCACTTCATTAACAGGAGATGCCTTGACTTTACATTTAAATTCAAGAGCCTATTATTTAAAAACAGTGGTAAAAACAGCTAAAGCAAATGGATTATTACCCTTTTATTGGGACGAAGGAAGTATTGGAAACAATGGTTTCGGAATTTTCAACAGAGCAAATAATACCGTTTTCGACACTCAGGCTTTAACAGCTTTAAAAGAAGGATTATAGTAAAAAATGTTTTTAAAACCATATAAGTGATATAAGTTAATTTAAGTTTCTGCTTTGCATTGAGTTTATATTTACTTATATCACTTATGTGGTTTAAACAATTTAATTTAGAATAAAATGAAAAAGTATACAGTGTTTATTTTGCTGATATTCAGTATGTTTACAACTGCAAATGTCAAAATGCCTTTGCTATTTTCTGACGGAATGGTAGTACAGCGTAACAAGGAAATCCCGATTTGGGGTTTTGCTGATGCCAATGAAAAAGTCGAAGTGCATTTTAACAAGCAGATTGTAAAAACACAAGCCGATAAAAACGGAAAATGGATGCTAAAATTAAATCCGGAAAAAGCCGGCGGGCCATTCGAATTAATAATTATCGGAAAAAATAAAATCACTATAAAAAATGTTTTGGTTGGCGAAATATGGATTTGCAGCGGCCAATCGAATATGGAATTTCAGGTTTCAAAAACCATAAATGCCGCAAAAGAAATTGAAGATTCTAATTACCCTATGATTCGTCATTTTGGCGTGGCGCAGGATTTAAGCGGTAAACCAAAAGACGATCTAAAATCCGGCAAATGGGAAGTCTCCAGCCAAGAAACCGTTGGTAATTTTACAGCTGTCGGTTATTACTTCGCTAAAAAATTATATGCCGAATTAAAAATCCCAATCGGAATAATTAATACATCCTGGGGCGGCACCAATGTCGAAACCTGGACAAGCCGTGAAGCCTTCCAAAAAAGCGAAGATTTCAAAAACATGATTGCCGATGTTCCTGTAATGAATATAGATTCGATCTCGAAATTGTATGCAAAGCAAATGAAAGAAAGAGTAGAGAAAATTCAGGGAACTCCGGTAAGTACAGAAAACGAAAATAGCTTCAAAGAATTCTCTTTTGACGATGCAGACTGGGGCGAAATCAACGTTCCTAGCCTATGGGAAAATCAAGCGTTAGGCGATTTAGACGGTGTAGTCTGGATGCGAAAAACCATTACACTTTCAGGAGAAGACATCAAAAATAAAGCAATACTAAGTTTGGCTAAAATAGACGACGAAGACATTACGTATGTAAACGGAATCGAAATTGGCAAAAACACACAATACGATCTCAAACGCGTTTACGAAATTCCGGCAAATGTTTTAAAAGAAGGCAAAAACACCATTGCAGTCAGAATCGTAGACAACAGCGGAGGCGGAGGGATTTACGGTGAAACTGCCGATTTAAAACTCACACTCGGCACTAAAAATATACCATTAGAAGGAAAATGGAAATACAAAGTTATTTCCGTAAAAACATCTTTATCGCCCAATAGTTATCCGTCGTTATTATACAATGCCATGGTAAATCCGCTCGTTCCGTTTGCGATTCAGGGCGTTTTATGGTATCAGGGCGAAGCCAATGTTTGGAGAGCCCAGGAATACAAAAAAACATTTCCGTTACTGATTCAGGATTGGCGCACAAAATTCAAACAAGGTGATTTTCCTTTCTATTTCGTTCAATTGTCGACTTTTAACGAGTTCAACGGAAACAGCAAAGTCGGAAGCAAATGGGCAGAACTTCGCGAAGCACAATCAGAAACTTTAAAAGTAAAAAATAGCGGAATGGCCGTTACGACTGATATCGGAAACGCAAAAGACATTCATCCCACAAACAAACAAGATGTCGGGCTTCGATTGGCTGCAATTGCCCTAAATAATGTTTATGGCAAAAAACAAGTTTACAGCGGGCCAACCTACCAATCGCAGGAAATAAAAGGAAACAAAATTACTCTCACTTTCGATAACATTGGTTCAGGATTAACATCTTCAGATAATACCGAAAACCTAAAAGGATTCGAAATCGCGGGTTCAGACCAAGTTTTTTATTCGGCGAAAGCCATAATAAAAGACAATAAAATAATTGTTTCAAGCGATCAGGTTCAAAATCCAGTTGCCGTTCATTACGGCTGGGCCGACGACGACACCGAAATCAATCTCTTCAATAAAGAAAAATTCCCGGCATCGCCATTCAGAACCGATAATTGGGACCTGATTACGCAGCATGAGAAGTATAAAGTGAGTGATTAGTTATTGGTTGTTAGTGGTTAGGCATTAGTAATAAGTAAACATAATTAAATATGTTCCATACGAACATATCATCGTTAGCAACGGATGCAATTCGTTTGTCAAAAACGCATATCCTGAAAGCTGTTCCAATAGGAACAATTGGCGGGTCATAACGGATATAATCCGTTGATAAAAAAACGAATATCATATAATGTTCCGTAGGAACATCTGATCAGTAATTCTCATGAAAAAAACAATTGTAATTTTTCTTCTTGCTTTTTTTTGTCAAAACATTTCGGCACAATCCAAACATGTTTTATGGTACAATCAACCGGCAGAATTCTTTGAAGAAAGTTTGGTTTTAGGAAACGGAAAACTCGGTGCAACTATTTTTGGAGGCATAAATTCAGATAAAATTTATTTGAACGATGCAACACTTTGGTCGGGCGAACCCGTAAATGCCAATATGAATCCCGAAGCCTATAAAAACATTCCGGTGATTCGTGAAGCACTCCAAAACGAAAACTACAAAGCAGCCGAAGAACTCAATAAAAAAATTCAGGGCAAAAATTCAGAGAGGTTTTTACCTCTTGGAACATTAGAAATCAATAATGCTGCGAAAGGAAAAATTTCAAATTACCATCGTGAATTGGATATTTCAACTGCCATTTCTACAGTAAGTTATGAAATTGACGGAGTAAAATTTACCCGTGAATATTTTGTCTCGGCGCCGGACCAAATCATGATTATCAAATTGACCAGCAGTCAAAAAGGCGCTTTGAATTTTGATATTACTTCCAGCAGCTTGCTAAAATTCAATGTAGAGGTTAAAGACAATGTTTTGACAATGAACGGAACAGCGCCAATAAATGAAAATGCAGGGTATCAGGTCGTACCGTCTTTTCTTTTGGAAAAAGAGAGAGGAACACGATTTACAACACTGTTAAAAATCAAAAATACCGACGGAACCATTACAACGTCAGATAAGAACCTGGGTTTAAAAAATGCAACAGAAGCTGTAATTTATGTTTCTATTGCCACCAGTTTTAATGGTTTCGATAAAAATCCCGCAAAATATGGATTAAACGACAAAGCAATTGCGACGGGAAATTTAGATAAAGCGTTTACCAAATCATTCGATACATTAAAGCAATCCCATATTGCAGATTATCAGCAATTCTACAATCGCGTTACGTTAGATTTAGGTAAAACCACTGCTCCGGATTTAGCAACAGACGAACGTTTATTAAGATATGCAGACGGCAGTGAAGATAAAAATCTTGAAATTCTCTATTTCAATTACGGACGTTACTTGTTGATCAGCAGTTCAAGAACAATGGGAGTTCCTGCGAACTTACAGGGAATTTGGAATCCGCACTTAAATCCGCCCTGGAGCAGTAATTATACGATGAATATTAATGTTGAAGAAAATTACTGGCTGGCCGAAAACACGAATCTTTCTGAGATGCATCTGCCGCTTTTAAGTTTCATTAAAAACCTTTCGGTAACCGGAAAAATTACGGCTCAAACTTTTTATGGCATCAACCAGGGCTGGGCTGCAGCACACAATTCAGATATCTGGGCAATGACAAATCCTGTCGGGCAATTCGGCAAAGAAGAACCTATGTGGACCGCATGGCCGTTAGCCGGAGCCTGGCTGAGTACGCATATTTGGGAACATTATATTTTTACCCAGGATAAAGCCTACTTAAAAAAAGAAGGTTATCCGTTGATGAAAGGCGCAGCCGAATTTCTTTTAGGATGGATGGTTACAGATCAAAACGGAAATTTAATTACATCGCCGTCAACTTCGCCTGAAAATCAATATAAACTGGCCGATGGTTTTGTGGGCGCAACTTTGTATGGAGGAACTGCAGATTTAGCTATGATTCGGGAATGTTTTGATAAGACGATCAAAGCTTCAAAAGTACTAAATGTTGATGCCGCTTTTAGATTAAAACTTGAAACGGCACTTTCAAAACTACACCCGTATCAGATTGGTAAAAAAGGAAACCTGCAGGAATGGTATTTTGATTGGGAAGATAAAGATCCAAAACACCGTCATCAATCACAGCTTTTCGGACTTTTTCCGGGGCATCACATTACACCGCTGAAAACGCCGGATTTAGCTGCAGCTGCTCGAAAAACGCTCGAAATAAAAGGCGATGAAACAACAGGCTGGTCTAAAGGCTGGAGAATTAATCTTTGGGCAAGACTTTGGGACGGAAATCGCGCCTATAAAATGTTTCGCGAATTATTACGATATGTTGATCCTGATAAAAAGAAAACCGAGAAACCAAGAAGAGGAGGAGGAACGTACCCGAATTTATTCGACGCACACCCGCCATTTCAAATTGATGGGAATTTTGGCGGCGCAGCAGCAGTTGCTGAAATGCTGGTACAGTCAGACGAAAATGAAATCAGATTACTGCCTGCCTTACCAGAGGCGTGGGAAACCGGAAAAGTAAAAGGCATCTGCGCCCGCGGCGGATTTGAAATTGCAATGGAATGGGCTAATAAAAAATTAGAAAAATTGACCATTTTTTCTAAAATAGGAGGAAAAACCACTTTAATTAACGGAGACAAAAAACAAAATGTAACGCTGAAAAAAGGACAGAAGTTAGAAATAAACTGGTAAAATAATTTTACATGCAATCTTATTAAACCAGACAAAACCTGTCAGGTTTTAAGT
>Ga0247815_10001244_pt1 | contig 19673 bp, 18 predicted proteins | sample UWRJL194509B1_FD_181014 | JGI IMG/M metagenome (GOLD analysis project Ga0247815, IMG submission 181014) | Plant litter microbial communities from Arlington Agricultural Research Station in Wisconsin, United States - UWRJ-L194-509B-1 | ecosystem: Environmental > Terrestrial > Plant litter >...
AGCTGCGCGCGGATGGTGATGATCGAGATCGGCAGCACGCACAGCAGGCAGACCGCCAGCACCAAGCCGGGATTGTCGGGGAAGAAGCGGGTCAGCGCGAGCGCGATCAGGATGCCGACGGTGAGCAGCGTGCCCACCATCGCGGTCCAGCGCGTGAGCAGCGATAGGCGGAAGCCTTTGCGGCGTGGGCGCGGCGGCGCGCCGCGTTGGTCGTCCATCTGGTCGTCCATCGGCGGCTTGGCCATCAGGAGCGGGCGATGCCCAGCCGCTCCATGCGGCGGTACAGCGCCTGGCGCGACAGGCCCAGCTCCGCCGCCGCCTGCGCCACCACGCCGCCGGCGCGGCTCAGCGCCAGGCTGATGGTGTCGCGGTCCGGCTCGCGGCCGTTGTCCTCCGGCGCGGCGTTGCCGATGCCCGTACCGGCGATGGCGGCCGGCAGGCCAAGGTCGGCGGCGGTGATGGTGTCGCCGCTGGCCAGCAGGCCGGCGCGCAACATGACGTTTTTCAGTTCGCGTACGTTGCCCGGCCACGGGTGCGCCATCAGCGCGGCCTGCGCGGCCGGGTGCAACTGCTTGCCGGCGCCGAGGAAGTGGCGCGCCAGCGGCAGGATGTCCAGCGGCCGCGCCGCCAGCGGCGGCAGCCGCAGCTCGATCACGTTGAGGCGGTAGAACAAGTCCTCGCGGAAGCCGCCGGCGCGGATCATCGCCTGCAGGTCGGCGTTGGTGGCGCTGACCACGCGCACCTTGACCTGGCGCTCGCGGTTGGAGCCGAGGCGCTCGAAGCGGCCCGTTTCCAGCACCCGCAGCAGTTTCATTTGGCCGGCCAGCGGCAGGTTGCCGATTTCGTCGAGGAACAGCGTGCCGCCGTCGGCCGCCTCGAACTTGCCCTCGCGCGCCTTGGAGGCGCCGGTGTAGGCGCCGGCGTCGGCGCCGAACAGTTCCGCCTCGATCAGCTCCGACGGGATGGCGCCGCAGTTGAGCACCACGAACGGGCCGTCGCGCACCGCGGAATTGGCCTGGATGATTTCGGCGATGCGTTCCTTGCCGGTGCCGTTCGGGCCGGAGATCAGCACCGGCACGTCGGCGCGCGCCACCTGGCAGGCCAGGTGCACCACGCGCTCGGTGGCCGGATCCTGCCACACCATGCCGCGCAGATCGTAACCGCGCTCCAGCTCGTGGCGCTGGCGTAGTTCCGCCTGCACCCGCTGCTGCAAGGCGCGCTTGGCCTGACCCAGTTCGATCAGGTTGTTGACGGTGGCGATCAGACGGTTGTCGTCCCACGGCTTGGCCAGGTAGTCGGCGGCGCCTGCCTTGACCAGGTCGACCGCCGCGTCCAAGTGGGTCCAGGCGGTCAGCAGGATCACCGGCAGGTCCGGGTGGCGGGCGCGGATGGCGCGGAACAGCGCCACGCCTTCCTCGCCGGAGGTGGTGTCGGCGCTGAAGTTCATGTCCTGGAGCACCAGGTCGAAGGTGTGACGCTCCAGCAGCGCCAGGCCGGCCTCGGGCGAGGCGGCGCGCATCGCGTCGATGTCGTGCAGTGAGAACAGCACTTCGAGCGCGATCGCGACCGCGGAGTTATCGTCGATTATCAGTACGGTAGGCATGCGGCTAGCATAACATCCCTCACGCGCTGCGGGTGGCGGTGGCGGGCGAGATGCTGGCCGCGCGCCATGCCGGCCCGTACACCGCCATCACGCCGAGCGCCCAGAACACGCCGGCGCCGGCGATCAGGTAACCGGCCGGCAGGCGCGCCATCTCCAATTGGCTGACCAGCAGCTGGTTCAGCGCCAGCGCCAGCAACACGCCGGCCACCACGCCGACGCTGGTGATCATCACGTTCTCGGTGACGAAGTAGCGCAGGATGTCCATGCGGCGGGCGCCGAGCGCGCGGCGCACGCCGATCTGCTTGCGCCGCTGCGTGACCCACAGGCTGGCCATGCCGACGATGCCGCTCGAGGTGATCAGCAGCAGCAGCACGCTGACCGCCACCAGCATCCACGCCAGCGCGTTGTCGGCGCGGTAGCGGGTGGTGCGCATCTCGTTCATGGTCTTGATGCGGATGATCACCGGCGTCGGCGAGGCGGCGCGCACCGCCGCCTCGGCCTCCTTGATGACGCGGTCCAGCTGCCCCGGTTCGGCGCGCAGCGTGTAGTTGTCGGTCTTGCCGCCGGTCGCGCGGATCGGCAGCAGCAGCGACGATTCGCCGGTGTCGGTCAGTTGCGCGCCGGGCGTCTGCAGCTTCTCGATCACGCCGACCACGCGCACGTCGCGCGCCTTTTCGCCGGTGCCGAAATACACCGTCTTGCCGACCGCGCTGCCGCCGCCCGGCCACAATTTCTCGGCCAGCTTGCGGGTGAGGATGGCGACCTTGGGGAACGCGTCGCTGGTGTTCATGTCGATCTCCGGCGCCTCGTTGGGCAGGAAGTCGCGGCCCTCGACCAGTTGCAGGCCCCAGGTCTTGATCAGCGAATCGGCGCTGCGGTAGACGCTGGCGCCGCTGGTCTCGTTGACCTGCTTGCGGTCGATCGCCAGACTGGTGTAGTTGCCCGAGCGGGACAGCGGCATCTGCGACGCGCTGGCCACCGACAGCACGCCGGGCACGGCGCGCAGCAGCGCGGCCTGGCGCGCCTGGTTGGCCAGCTGCTCCTCGTGGCCGCCGCGCTGCAGCTGACGGATCTGCAGCGCGAACACGTCCTGCTCGGCGGCCAGGCCGCTGGCGCGGGCCGACACGGCTTGCCGCACCTGCACGATGTGCAGCGCGTTGGCCAGGATGGCGAGGCTCAGCGCGACCTGCACGGCCACCAGCACCGGGCCGGTTTTATTGCGCAGCAGCGCGGAAAGGATGGGACGGATTTCCATGATGATTGCCTCTTATTGGGATTTGAGTTGCATGGCCGGCGTGACCTGGCAGGCGCGCCAGGTCGGCAGCAGCCCGGCCAGCACCGCCGACGCCACGGCCATCGCGAAGGTGGTCAGCAGCATCACCCAGTCCATGTGCGCGACCACCGTCAGCGCCTTCGATTGCGCCGCGATCAGCGCCAGCGCACCGAAGGCCAGCAGCAGGCCAAGCACGCCGCCGGCCAGGCCGATGACGGTGGTCTCGATCAGGAACTGCTGGAAGATCTCGCGCCGCGAGGCGCCCAGCGCGCGGCGGATGCCGACTTCGGCGGCGCGCACCGAGAACTTGGCCAGCAGCAGGCCGATGGTGTTGACCAGGCAAAGGATCAGGAAGCCGAACGCCAGCCACGCCGACAGCTTGCTGTCCTTGCTGACCACCTTCATGTGGTCCAGCCATTCGCGCACGTCGTACAGCATGTTGGGGGCGGCGCGCTGGAGGCGTCCCAGCTTGCGCTGTTCGATGGCGTAGCTGTCGATGAAGCTTTGCAGTTCGGCGCGGTCGCCTTCGGTGCGGGTCTCGACCCAGCCCTGCAGCCAGGTGCACTCGGAGTCGAGGAAGGCCTGGAAGCCGGGGGCGACGTCGCCGGTGCAGCTGGTGCTGCCGTTGCGCTGGTACTCGTGGCGGATGCCGTTGGAGAACGGAATGAAGATCTGGTCCTCCTCGTCGAACGCGCCTTCGTCGTTGCCGATGATGCGCTGGAAGCGCGGCACCACGTTCCAGGTGTCGAGCACGCCGACGATCTGGTACTGGAAGCCGCCGATGGCCATGCGCTTGCCGACCGGATCGGCGTCGCCGTAGAGTTTTTCCGCCAGCTTGCGATTCAGGACGATCACGTCGGCGCCCGACTTGTCGTCGGCCGGGCTCCAGCCCTGGCCGTGCAGGAAGGGCGCGTCGAACATGTTGAAGAAATCGCCGGTAGGCGCCAGGCCCTGGGCGATGAAGGCGCCGACGTCCTTGCGATCCGGTTCGATCGGCAGCGCCACGCCGTAGATGATGGTGCGGCGCTCGCCCACTTTGCTGTTGAGCAGATTGGTGGCGTCGCGGTAGCTGAGCTGATTGTCGTTCGGCTCCTCGCCCGGCTTGTAGCCTTCGGTCGGGCCGTTGTCGAACAGCGGCACGAACAGGCGGCCGCTTTTTTGCGGGATCGGGTCGCCCGACATCACGTGCAGGATGGTCAGCGTGGCGACGCTGGCGGCGACGCCGACGGCCAGCGTCAGCACCATCAGCGCGGTCAGCGCCGGGTTGCGGCGCAGGCTGCGCACGCCCAGCATGAAGTAGTATTGGAACATGCTCGGCCCCTTACGCGACATGGGATTTCGCGTCGACCAGCGAGGGCGACTTGCGCACCAGGTCCGACACCTGGCCGTCGATGATGTGGACGTTGCGCTGCGAGCGCAGCGCCAGTTCCGGATCGTGGGTCACCATCAGGATGGTGGTGCCCTGGGCGTTGATCTCCTCCAGCAGCTCCATCACGCCGCGCGCCATCTGGGTGTCCAGGTTGCCGGTCGGTTCGTCGGCCAGCAGCAGCTTCGGCGCGCCGGCCAGCGCGCGCGCGATCGCCACCCGCTGCTGCTGTCCGCCGGACAGCTCGGCCGGATAGTGCTTCATGCGCGAGGCCAGGCCGACCTTGGACAGCGCGTCCTCGATGCGCTCCTTGCGCTCGGCGGCGTTGAAGCCGCGATAGCGCAGCGGCACGTCGACGTTGTCGAACAAGGACAGGTCGGGGATCAGGTTGAAGCCCTGGAAGATGAAGCCCAGCTTCTCGTTGCGCAGCCGCGAGCGGGCGTTGTCGTCCAGCCCCTTGACGTTGACGCCGTCGAGCACGAACTCGCCGTCGGTGAACTCCTCCAGCAGGCCGGCGATGTTGAGGAAGCTGGTCTTGCCGGAGCCGGACGGCCCGGTCACGGTGACGAACTCGCCCTGCTTGACGTGGATCTCGAAGCCGCGCAGCGCGTGGGTTTCGATCATGTGGGTGCGATAGACTTTGCTCAGGTTGTTCATGCGCAGCATGGCGGGCCTCTCTGGATAAGGTTATTGATTGATCGAGACGCGTTCGGCGTTCTCGAAGGTTTCGGTGCCGGCGATGATGACCTTGTCGCCTTGTTTGAGGCCGCCCAGGATCTCCACGGCGGAGACGCTGGTGGCGCCCATCTTGATCGGCACGCGGACCGCGATGCCGTCGCGCAGAACATAGGCGTAGCGGCCGCCCTCGGATTCCACGAACGGGCCGCGCTGGATCATCAACACGTTCGGTTTTTCGTCGATCAGCAAACGCGCCGTGACGCGCTGGCTCTGGCGCAGGCCGGGCGGCTGGGCGCCGTTGAAGCGCACCCGCGCCAGCACCTGGTTCTTGACCACCTCCGGCGACAGCGCCGACAGCTTGCCGGTGGTGACGGCGGTGCCGACGTTCACTTCCGCCGTCATGCCCAGGCCGATGTCGGCGACGTAGGTTTCCGGCACCTCCAGCTCCACTTCGAGGCGCGACAGGTCGACGAGGGTCATCAGCGGCGCGTTGGCCGGCACCACGCTGCGGTTGGCCACCGACAGCGTGCCGATGAAACCGTCGACCGGCGCGCGCACGGTCAGCTCGTCGACGCGGCGCTGCGCGTTCGACAGGCTGCTGCGTTGCTGGTCCAGCTGCTTGATCTTCGATTCCAGCTCCAGCGCGACGTTGTCGCCTTCCAGCGCGGCGGCCTGCTCGGCGTGCTTGGCGCGGATCTCGGCCGAGTTCAGCGCGTCCTTGGCCTTCTGGTATTCGATCTTGGCGATGATGCCCTCGTTGGAGACGGCGTCGTAGCGCTCCAGCGTGCGCTGCGCCGACAGGCGGTCGATCTCGGCGGTGTCGGCGTCGCGGCGCGCCAGCAGCTTCTGCTTGCGCGCCAGGATGCGCTGGCGCGCCACGTCGGCCTCGATCTGCGCGTAGGCCGCCTGCTCGCGCTTGAGCGCGTCGGACAGGTCGGGCGATTCCAGCACCGCCAGCGTGTCGCCCTTCTTGACGGTGTCGCCGGCGTTGACCTTGAGCGTGACGGTGGCCAGCGAGGCGGCGTACAAGGTCGGGCTGATGGCGGCGACGATGCGGCCGTTGACGGCGGCGTCGCGGATCAGCGTGCCGCGGCCGACTTCGGCCACGCGCAGGCGCGACATGCTGACCGAGTGGCCGCTGCCGCTCCAGGTGTGCAACAGGTAGTAGCCCACGGCGACCAGCGCGACGGCGCCGGCCGCGATGACGAGGCGGCGCTTGGTGTGCTGGCCCTTGGGAGCGGTGAGGACGGCGTCTTGGCTTGAGGTATCGCGGATCATGGGGCGGTGAAGTTTGAAAAGATAGCAACCACTATGCAGAAAGCGTGCCAGTGTGTAAGTGTTTGATTTAGTTGATTTGTTCGCCGCGTGTCCGCTGTCCGTGTCCGTCCGCGTGTCCGGCGTCGGATGCGACTGGCTTGATATTTTGGCAAGCGCGCCCATGTGCGTGGCTGTCGCCCTCCACCGGATCATCCATGTCCCTGCTTGCCTTGCTGCTGCCCGCCGAAAATCCCATCGTCGATTATCCGTTCGTGCCCGGCGACGTCGCGCTGTACCACCGCACCGCGCACGGCGCGGACGCCGGCGCGATCGACGCGCAGACCTGGGACGACATGCTGCTGCAGCCGTACAGCGCGCGGCTGGCCGAGCAGACCAGCATCTTCGGCCAGCAGGAGCTGCATCGGCGGCTGCATGCGGACGCCGGCGCGGACGCGGTCGCCGCATCGGTGGTCCGCGTCCGCGCGCTGGCGGCGGACGCCGGACAACTTCAATCGCTGCACCAGAGCTGCGAAGGCCTGCGCCGCTGCGACCGCGAAGTCAGCGAACATCTCTTCGGCGCGGCGGCGCCGGCCAAACCGCGCTGGGTGGCGCTGTTGCGCTGGATGCCGGTGGCGATGCTGCTGTCGGCGGTGCTGGCGCTGCTCACCGGCTGGCTGGCGCTGTGGGGCGTGACGCTGGCGCTGTGGGTGGGCTTGATGGCCGTGCAGGCGCGCTTCCGCGATGAGGCGGAGGAGTGGAGCCGCATCCGCGACTCGGTGCAGCAGATGCTGCGCGCGCATTCGCTGCTGGCCAGGCTGGAGCAGCCGCTGGCCGCGCCGTTCCGCGCCGACGCCGCGCGCGCCGGCAAGATCAACCGCGCCATCGGGCCGTCGCTGATGCGCAATCTGCCGGGCGCGCGCGAATACGCGGACTGGCTATGGCTGATTAATATCCGCAACTACTTCGACAGCCGCGAAGTGGCGCGCCTCAACGTCGAGTTCCTGCGCCACAGCTTCCGCCTGGTTGCCGCGCTGGAGGCCGATGTGGCGCTGGCGCGCCACCTGTCGCAGACGCCGCGTTATTGCTGGGCCGAGCCGGGCGCGGACGTTGCGCTGGCGCGGGTGGTGCATCCGCTGCTGGAGGAGGCGTCGCCGCTGACGTTCGCGCTGGAGAACGGCAGGCAAGGCGCCTTTATCTCGGGGCAGAACGGCATCGGCAAGAGCACCTTGCTGCGCACCGTCGGCCTGAACCTGATCGTCGCCCGCGCCTTCGGCTTCTGCTATGCGGACGGCGCGGTCACGCCCGGCTTGCCGGTGTATTCCAGCATGCAGAGCGAGGACGCGCTGGACGGCGGCGAGAGCCTGTACATCGCCGAGCTGCGCCGCGCGCGCGAATTGCTGGCGCTGGCCGAGCGCGGGCCGGCGATCTTCATCATCGACGAGATCTTCCGCGGCACCAACCACCTGGAATCGATCTCGGCCGCGACGGCGGTGCTGCACACCTTGTCGGCGTCGGGCAGGGTGATCGTCTCGTCGCACAACCTGGTGCTGGCGCCGTTGCTGGCCGACCGCCTGACGCCGCTGTGCGTGTCCAGCGTCGACGGGCGCCTGGCGCTGTCGCCGGGCGTGTTGAAAGAAACCAACGGTATCAGTTTGCTAGGCACGCGCGGCTTCGACTCCGCCGTCTCGGCCAAAGCCACGCGCGTGTTCGATTGGCTCAGCGATTTTATGGCGCAGCCGGGCGATTGCGCTGAAATACGGGCGCACCTTGCCAAAAGGTAAGTAACAAATAGTTGTTATCGATAGTACATTTGTGTAGATTAGGGTTAAAATACTTGCCACTAAGCAATCGGTTAAAAACTAGGAGAGCAAATGAACAACGTTACCGTGCGCGCCAGCCTGATGGGCGTGCTGCTGCTGTTTACCGCGATGTTGCTGGCCGGCGCCGGGCTGGGCATTTATGCGATCAAGCAATCGAACCACTCGATCGCGCTGGTGCACGAGGTCAGCAGCCAGGTCATCCTGATCAACGATTCCTATAAAGACACCACCCGGGTGCGCACCGCGATGATGCGCGCCTATTCCGCGCTGATGGAAAACGGCAGCAAGGAAGCCAAGGACACGGCGGTGGCCTCGGCCAAGAAGACGCGCCAGAAAAGCGCCGACTACCTCGCCAGCTACGCCAAGGCGCCGGTCTACGAGGGCCTGGACCCGGCGCTGAAGAAAAGCCTGGTCGATGCCGGCAATACCTTGCTGGCGGTGCTGGACAAGACCATCGACGCGCTGGACCGCGGCGACGCGGCCGCCTATTCGGTGGTGAACGTGAAGGAGCTGACGCCGGTCGGCGCGGCCTTCTCCGCGGTGCTGGAAAAGTACCAGAAGGTCAGCGACGACCAGGTCAACGAGTTGCTGGATCGCCGCGCCGCCGAGTACCAGATCGTCATGTGGCTGGTCGCCTTCGGCTTGCTGGGCGCGGTCGGGCTGGTGGTCGGCGTGCACCTGATGCTGAAGAAGATCGTGCTGTCGCCGCTGGAGCGCGCGGTGACGCTGCTGGATCAAGTGGCGCGCGGCGACCTGACCGCGAAGATCGACGAATCCGGCGACAATGAAATCGCCCGCCTGCTGAACGCGATCCAGCGCATGCAGCAGGACTTGCTGTCGACGGTGTCGCGGGTGCGCGGCAGCGCCGAGGTGATCAACACCGGCGCGCAGGAACTGGCGTCCGGCAACATGGAACTGTCGTCGCGCACCGAGACCCAGGCCAGTTCGCTGGAGGAGACCGCCGCGTCGATCGAGGAGCTGACCAGCACCGTCAAGCAGAACTCGGAGAACGCCCAGCACGCGCGCGACCTGGTCGAGGGCGCGTCGAACACCGCCTCCAAGGGCGGCGAGGTGATGCGGCAGGTGGTCACCACGATGACCGACATCAACGACTCGTCGCGCAAGATCGTCGACATCACCGGCGTCATCGACGGCATCGCCTTCCAGACCAACATTTTGGCGCTGAACGCGGCGGTCGAGGCGGCGCGGGCGGGCGAGCAGGGGCGTGGTTTCGCCGTGGTCGCCTCCGAGGTGCGTAACCTGGCGCAGCGTTCGGCCGCCGCCGCCAAGGAGATCAAGGTGCTGATCGATAACTCGGTGGAAAAGATCGCGCTGGGCACGGCGCTGGTGCAGCAGGCCGGCACGACGATGAGCACTTTGGTCGACAACGTCCACCAGGTGACGCAGATCGTCGGCGAGATCGCCGTCGCCAGCCGCGAGCAAAGCGACGGCATCGAGCAGGTCAACCAGGCGATCGCGCAGATGGACGAGGTGACGCAGCAGAACGCCGCGCTGGTGGAGGAGGCCGCCGCCGCGACGGCGTCGCTGCAGGACCAGGCGGGCGAGCTGGCGCAAACGGTCAGCCTGTTCAAGATCGACGACAACCAGCCGGCGCGCCCGGCCGGCCGCGCCGCCAGAGGCCGCCTCGCCTTGACCTAAATCCGGGCCGGCAGGGGGGCTTAGCTTTGGCTTGACTTCGATCGGTGAGAGTTCTATTATTTCTGTAACGACAGAAATGAAAGAATTCCATGACCCTCGCGCCGACCATCCAGAAGTACATCCTGCACTGGGGCGAGATGGGCACGCGCTGGGGCGTCAACCGCACGGTGGCGCAGATCCACGCGCTGCTGTTCCTGTCCAACCAGCCGCTGCCCGCCGAGGATATCGCCGAGACGCTCGGCGTGGCCCGCTCCAACGTCAGCAACAGCCTGAAGGAGTTGCAAAGCTGGGGGCTGGTGCGCATCACCCACATCGCAGGCGACCGCCGCGATCATTTCCTGGCCTTGCAGGATGTGTGGGAAATCTTCCGCGTCATCGTCGAGGAGCGCAAGAAGCGCGAAATCGACCCGACCCTGACGGTGCTGCGCGAATGCGCGCAGGAGGCGGAAAACGATCCGGCGCTGGAGCCGGCCACCAAAGTCAAGATGGACCAGGTGCTGGATTTCCTGGAAATGCTGACCGCAACCTACGGCGACTATAAGCACCTGCCGCCGGCCACCATGCAGCGCTTCCTCAAGATGGGCGGCAAGGTGGCGCGCTTGCTCGGCGGCGACGACAAGGCGGGGGGCGCCAAATGATGATCCCGTCCGAAGGCGAGCTATTCAAGAAGATACTTGGGAGCCAATGGAGCAAGCTGCATCCCGACATCCAGGCGCGCTTCGACAAGAACCCCTTGCCGGGCAAGCCGCTTTACTACACGGGCCGCTTATCCGAGTTGAGCTGCTCCAGGATAGGCCGGATGCTGGGCTACCTGAGCCGACCCTTCATCAAAGGCGCGTTGATGCCGTATAACGACGCCGATTTTCCGGTCGATATACAGGTCTATTCCAAGCAGGACTGCGCCTGGATTTTCAAACAGCGCATCTACCGGCTCAACGCGCGCAAGCCGGTGATGTTCACGTCCTTCATGGCGGAGAGCGCGAAGGGGGAAGTGCTGGAATACGTCGGCATGGGCTTGGGCATGAAGCTGGTGCTCGACGTCCGCGATGGCAATCTGCATTTTGAAAGCGACGGCTATTTCTGGGAAGTGTTCGGTGTCCGTATTCCGCTGCCGGGGATTATCACGCCCGGCAAGACCTTTCTTTGCCATCGCAACAACCATGCGAATCAATTCGACATCCGCATCGAGATCCGGCATGCGCTGTTCGGGACCACCTTCACGCAGGCCGGCGTATTTCGCGAGGTGGCGCATCCGATGGTGGGAGATGGCCATGCGTGATCCGGAAATGCATGCGCTGACCGCCGATGGCCGGCTGCTGGTCGGTATCGACAGCCTGCTGGCCGCCTACACGCTGCTCGGACGCGGCTGGATGGTGGCGCCGTTGCGCGTGCGCGCGTTGCGGCCGGTGTTCTCGGCGCTGTATCGCGGCTTCGCGCGTAACCGCTATCGCATCTCCGCGCTGTTGGGCGCGCCCGCTTGCAAGGATGGCGTATGCGCGAACAAGCATCTATTCCGCTCAATATGACGACGAGAACATGGCTGGTGCGCTGGATTTATATGGTGACGGCGGCGCATCTGGTGGCGGGCGTGTTGCTGCCGCTGTGCGCGGGCGCGGCTTTCACTGAGGGCTATCGGCGCGGCATTGAAGGTTTCTTCTTCAACGGCGCCGCGCCGCCCGCCGCGCGGGCGCTGCATGTGTGGTGGATGTCGCTGTTCGGCCCGACGGTGCAGGCGGCCGCGATCTGGATGGCCGGCCTGGCCGTGATGGGCGACCGGCAGCGCAACGCCTTCGCTTGGGCGATGCTGATCCTCGGCCTGCTGGTGTGGGCGCCGCAGGACATGCTGATCTCGGCGCGCGCGCATTGCTGGATCAACCTATGGATAGACGCGCTGGCCCTGGCGGCGATGCTGCCGCCGCTGGTCTGGCTGTGCAAGATCGATCTGGCGCTTAAACAAGTCAAACAAGGAGTGGCGCGATGAATACGCATCTGCTGGCGTTGCAACTGATGGCGTTCCAAGGCTGCCTCGGCGCCTTTGACACCGTGTATCACCATGAGCTGACCGAGGCGTTGCCGGGCCGCGCCACTGCCGGCCGCGAGCTGGCGATCCATGCGGTCCGCGCGCTGATTTACTGCGCCTTGTTCATCGGCCTTGCGGGCTGGGCGTTTCACGGCGCGTGGGCGTTGCTGCTGTTGGCCGTGTTCGCGGTCGAGGTGGTGCTGACCTTGTGGGATTTCGTGGTCGAGGACCGCACCCGGCTGCTGCCGGCGACCGAACGCGTCACGCACACCGTGCTGGCGATGAACGGCGGCGCCTTCATCGCGCTGCTGGCGTTGGGCACGCCGGAGGCGCTGTCGCTGCCGACCGCGCTGGTGTGGCAACCGCACGGCGGCTTGAGTTTGTTCCTCGCCCTGTGCGGCGTCGGCGTCGGCGTATCCGGCCTGCGCGACGCGTTCGCCGCGCGGGCGCTCGGCAAGCTGGCGTCGCGCGACGACGCGGCGCCGGCGGTGAGCTTCGGCACGGCGCCGCGCGAGTTCCTGGTCACCGGCGCGACCGGCTTCATCGGCCAGCGCCTGGTGCGCGCGCTGCTGCGCGATGGGCATCGCGTGACGGTGCTGACGCGGCAGGTGCGCCAGGCGGCGTGGCTGTTCGACGGCCGGGTCGAATGCGTGGACAACATGGGCCGGTTGCCGCCGTCGCGCCGCGTCGACGTCGTCATCAATCTGGCCGGCGCGCGCATCCTGGGCTGGCGCTGGACGGCGGCGCGGCGGGCGGCCTTGCGTGACAGCCGCGTCGCGCTGACCAACAAGTTGGTCGCCTGGATCGCCGCCGCCGAGCACAAGCCCGCGCTGATGGTGTCGGCTTCGGCGATCGGCTACTACGGCATACAGCGGCGCGGCGACGACGCGGTGCTGACCGAGAGCGACGGCCCGCAAGCGATGTTCATGTCCGACCTGTGCCGCGAATGGGAGCAGGCGGCGCAAGGCGCGGCGGCGCACGGCGTGCCGGTCGCGTGCACGCGCTTCGGACTGGTGCTCGGCACCCAGGGGGCGTTGCCGATGATGCTGTTGCCGATCAAGCTGGGCCTGGGCGGTCCGCTCGGTGGTGGTGCGCAATGGCTGTCCTGGATACACGTGGACGACGTCATCGGCGGCATCGCCCATCTGTGCCGGTCCGGCGGGGCGGGCGTCTACAACTTCGCCGCGCCGGAAAGCCTGACTCAGGCGCGCTTCAGCCGGGTGGCGGCCAAGGTGTTGCGGCGTCCCTACGGTTTCCCCACGCCCGGCTGGCCGTTGCGTCTGCTGCTGGGCGAACAGTCCGACCTGCTGCTCGAAGGCCAGCGCGTGGCGCCGGCGCGGTTGTTGAGTGCCGGCTACGCGTTCCGCCATCCGCAACTGGAGGGCGCGCTGCGCAGCCTTGCATGAAAATGCTCATACTCGGCCATGCGCTAACGCGGGTCCTGCAGCACGATGCGAGCGAATAGCAGAAAATCGTCCAGATGTTTTTCAATGATCGCGACGGTGATCGGCAACTGAAGCGCCTGGTAATCATGCACCGCGATGTTGCGGTAGCCGACCATGCGTTTGAGCGTGTCGGCCAAGTCGGCTGGAATCAGCCGCGCGCCCGCCAACATGCTGAATACATCACGAGCGCTTTGCGGAACGCCCAGCTTGCGCAGGCGCACCAGGTGCTGGCCGATAGCGAGCGCCGCTTCGCAGGCGCGCTGGATATTGAGAATCGCGGCGTCCTGGCGCGTGCGGTCGTCCGCGAACGTGGCCGCACCCTTCGCATATTCCTCCCGGGCGCGCGCGACGCATCGCTCTATCGTGGCGACCTTGTTCAATATGACGTCGTCAGTTACCGGCATAGATGCGCCCCTCTCTTTGTATATCTTGTAGCAGGCCGGCCCTGGCGGTATCGAGCTCGGTCTTCTGGCTCAGCACCGCACATTCGAACAAGCCGGCTTGCACGTCTTTTTGCCATAGGCGCCGGCCGCCGGTGATGATCTGATACTGCATGACAGTCGAGGCCGCCCGCAAGTCCAGCAGATCGACGTCGCGGTCGAGCAGCGACGCCAAATCCTGCCCCAGATGCCAGATGGCTAGTGTGTCTTGCCGGCCGTCGGCGAGGATGGCGAGATCGACGTCGCTGTCCGGACCGGCCAAGCCGCGCGCCTGGCTGCCGAACAAATAAACCGCCAGCAGTCCCGGCAGCTTGGCGCTGAGGATCGCGACGATTTGTGCCTCGTGGATGCTGGTGTGGTTCATTGCTGCCGGCGCTGCCTTGGTGGGGGCGAATACCGTCAGCTTATCACGCCGCTTATTTTTCCTGCTTCAGCGGCTTGCCCTTGTCCATCACTTCGCGGCAGTCGCCTTTGAAGCTGGCGTTGTCGTAGTTGCTCCAGCCGTAGCTGTCGACGTAGCGCTTGTGCTGCTTGAACTTCTTGTTGACGAAGCTCCATTCCAACTTTTCATCCGCGTATTGGATGTCGCCCAGGTCCAGCAGCGTGTGGAAGATGTTTTCCGTCGCCAGCCGCGCCTTGCGGTGGCGGATCAGCTGCTTGATCTTTTCCGGATAGCGTTCCCGGTATTCGTCCGAGTACCACACCAGCGCCGGGACGTGGAATTCATATTGGGTGTTGTGGCCGTGGAAGGCGAGGCTGCATGTGCCGTCGTACAAGGTCTGGCCGTGGTCGGCCACATACATCATGGTGCCCAGCTGCTGCGTCTCCTTCAACTGCCCGATCACCTGCGACAGGAACCAGTCGGTGTAGAGGATGGAGTTGTCGTAGCTGTTGTTGAGCTCGGGCTTGATCTTGGTGTCGGTGTAGACCGGCTTGTCGACGCCGAACAGCGACGGCCGCCATTTGTCGAACTCCTGCGGGTGGCGCTGGCTGTAGTTCCAGTGGTTGCCCAGCGTGTGCAGCACGATCAGCTTTTTCGGCGCCGGGTCGGCGATCGCGTGCCGCAGCGGCTCCAGCAGGATCTGGTCGAAGTTGGAGCGGTTGGTGAAGCCGCCCAGGTTCATGAACTGGATCACGTTCGCTTCCTTGGCGAACACCGATACCGGCGTGTCGAACTGGCCGAACGAGATCTGGTTCGACAGCCACCAGGTCTTGAAGCCGGCCTCCTTATAGGCGGTCAGGAAGGATTTCTCCGAGAAGCCTTCCTTCAGGCTTTGCATCGCCGGCTTGCGCGAGATGATGACCGGCACCGACAACCGCGTCGCCGACACCGCCGTGATGACGTCCGGCAGCGTGATCAGGTTGGCCTCTTGCTTGAGCAGCGGGTTGGTGTCGCGCCCGTAGCCGTTGACGCTCCAGCGGTCGTAGCGCGACGATTCGCCGATCACCATGATGACGATCTCCGGCGTGTCGTTGGCCTCGGGCTGGCGCGCCTGGAAGCTGAAGCTGTTGCTGCGCGACCCCAGTTCGGCGAGGTAGCGCCGCTCTTTATAGAAGTCGACGCCGCGCGCGGTCAGGCCGAACGGCCACGACGAGGCGAGGTCGTCGAAGCTGAACGGCGAGCGCGCCCACCACGCTTGCGGCGCCAGGCGCCAGCCGGTGCGCCCGGCGCCGGCGACGGCGGCGTGCTCGGGCCGGACGTCCTCCTCGGCGTCCTGCTCGCCGTCGTCGGCCGACGCCGACACCGACGCCTTCGGCGCCTTGGCCGACGCCGGCCTGGCGCCGACGCCGAATTCCCAGCCATAGGCCCAGAAGCCGGCGATCACCACCAGGATGATCAGCGCGGCCGGGCGCGACTTGCCGCGCCACGCCAAGCCGGCGCGCCGCGCCGCTATATATAAGGCGACCCACCACGCCAGCATGCCGAGCATCACCGCGCCCATCAGCCATACCTTGCTGCCGAGGAATTCCAGCGCCTCCTTGGGGCTGGTCTCGGCGATGATGCCGAGGTGGTGGGTGGAGATACCCTGGCCGTAGTACATGAACAGGTACAGCTCGGTCGGCAGCGCCAGGAAGGCGGGGATCAGCAGCCAGTGGAACCAGGCCGGCCGTTGCAACACGCCCCAGACCGCCGCCCACGCCAGCAGCTCGACCAGCAGCATGTGCGCCAGCCCCGGCATTTGCCTTCCGAGCAACAGCGGCACGCAGGGGACGAGGGACAGCAGCACATAACTGGCGAGGATGAACAGCGGGGCGGGGCGCAACAGGGATCGCATAAAGACGGGTCGGGATAAATTGTCTGCTATTATCGAGTCTTTCTCGCACTTGCAGCGAGTTTTCGCGGGCCTTCCCCGGCCCTCCGCTGCCGCGAAATAGATTGACTGGTCCCCCAACCACGTCTATACTCGCGAGTTCTCAATTTATTCTGCGCATCGTATACGTTGTTTCAGGCCGCTCCCCGCGAGTGGCTATTCGCGCCGCCGTTGTTGCTGTAGATAGAGACTAGGTTTTAGTCCCCGGACAACCGTCCGGGTGTTCAACGTTGTTATTTAGTTGGGTTTAGAACGATGCCAACCATCAATCAACTGATTCGCAATCCACGTGTCGCTCTGACCGTGAAAAGCAAATCGCCGGCGCTGGAAAACAGCCCGCAAAAACGTGGCGTGTGCACTCGCGTGTACACCACCACTCCTAAGAAGCCTAACTCGGCTTTGCGTAAAGTCGCCAAAGTGCGTCTGACCAACGGTTTCGAAGTCATTTCGTACATCGGCGGTGAAGGCCACAATCTGCAAGAGCACAGCGTGGTCCTGCTGCGCGGCGGCCGCGTCAAAGATTTGCCGGGTGTGCGTTACCACATGGTTCGCGGTGCACTGGATACCCAGGGCGTCAAAGACCGTAAGCAAGCTCGCTCGAAATACGGTACCAAGCGCGCCAAGGCTGGTAAGAAGTAATCGAGTCGTAAATAGTTTCGCTCAGTGGCAGTAGGCTAAGTGAATGTAGTCGACCGCAATTGGTCGAGTAAGTGGAGGGCTATGATGGCCATCCGCGAGAGTGCGATATCCCCGCACCTCAACTGAAGATTGAAAGGAATTGATATGCCACGTCGTCGTGAAGTACCCAAGCGCGAAATCTTGCCAGATCCAAAATTCGGCAACACTGATGTCGCGAAATTCGTGAACGTTCTGATGCTGTCCGGTAAAAAATCGGTCGCAGAAAACATCATCTACGGTGCTTTCAAGCACATCGCCGACAAATCCGGCAAAGATCCGCTGGAAGTGTTCGCCACCGCCATCAACAACGCCAAGCCGCTGGTTGAGGTGAAATCCCGTCGCGTCGGTGGTGCAAACTACCAGGTGCCGGTCGAAGTTCGCCCAGTGCGTCGTATGGCTCTGTCCATGCGTTGGCTGCGTGAAGCTGCGAACAAACGCAGCGAAAAATCCATGCCACAACGCCTCGGCGGTGAGCTGATGGAAGCGGCTGAAGGCCGCGGCGGTGCGATGAAGAAGCGTGACGAAGTCCACCGTATGGCTGAAGCGAACAAGGCGTTCTCGCACTTCCGCTTCTAATAAAACCGGCCGGTTCCTGCGTGGACTGGCTGTTATCTGTTGTTCGAGGCCGGGCTCATTTTTTTCCCAAAAAATGGTGCTCGGTTTTGTCCATTCAAAGATTTAGGAATAATTATGGCCCGCAAGACTCCCATCGAGCGCTACCGCAATATCGGTATTTCCGCTCACATCGATGCAGGTAAGACCACCACCACCGAGCGCGTCCTGTTCTACACGGGCGTGAACCACAAGATCGGTGAAGTTCACGATGGCGCCGCCACCATGGACTGGATGGAACAGGAACAAGAGCGCGGTATCACCATTACCTCGGCTGCGACCACCTGCTTCTGGAAAGGGATGGCTAACAATTTCCCTGAGCACCACATCAACATCATCGATACCCCAGGCCACGTCGACTTCACCATCGAAGTGGAACGTTCGATGCGCGTGCTGGACGGCGCATGCATGGTTTACTGCGCAGTGGGCGGTGTTCAGCCACAGTCGGAAACCGTATGGCGTCAAGCCAACAAGTACAAAGTGCCGCGTCTGGCCTTCGTCAACAAGATGGACCGCACCGGCGCCAACTTCTTCAAGGTCTACGAGCAGATGCGCGCTCGCCTGAAGGCGAACCCGGTCCTGATCCAGATCCCGATCGGCGCCGAAGAAAACTTCAAAGGCGTCATCGATCTGGTCAAGATGAAAGCCATCCTGTGGGACGAAGCGTCCCAGGGCATGAAGTTCGACTACGTCGAGATCCCGGAAGAGCTGGCAGCATCGGCCGCCGAGTGGCGTGAGAAGATGGTCGAGGCAGCCGCCGAAGCCACCGAAGAACTGATGAACAAGTACCTCGACGAAGGCGACCTGACCGAAGCCGAGATCAAGAAAGCGCTGCGCGATCGCACCATCGCTTCGGAAATCGTTCCGATGATGTGCGGCACCGCCTTCAAGAACAAGGGCGTGCAAGCCATGTTGGACGCGGTCATCGAATACCTGCCGTCGCCACTGGACATCGAAGACGTCGGCGGTACCGACGAGGACGAACAGCCGACCACCCGCCGTCCTGCGGACGACGAGAAGTTCTCGGCGCTGGCGTTCAAGATCATGACCGATCCGTTCGTCGGCCAGCTGGCCTTCTTCCGCGTGTACTCGGGCGCCATCAACTCGGGCGACACCGTGTACAACTCGGTCAAAGGCCGTAAAGAGCGCATGGGTCGTATTCTGCAGATGCACGCGAATCAGCGCGAAGAGATCAAAGAAGTCCGCGCCGGCGACATCGCCGCCGCAGTGGGCTTGAAAGACGTGACCACCGGCGAAACCCTGTGCGATCCGACTTCGATCATCATTCTGGAGCGCATGGTCTTCCCTGAGCCGGTGATTCAACAGGCCGTGGAACCAAAGACCAAGGTCGACCAGGAAAAAATGGGCCTGGCGCTGAACCGCCTGGCACAGGAAGATCCGTCGTTCCGCGTCAAGACCGATGAAGAATCGGGCCAGACCATCATCGGTGGTATGGGCGAGTTGCACCTTGAAATTATCGTTGACCGCATGAAGCGCGAATTCGGCGTCGAAGCGACCGTCGGCAAGCCACAAGTGGCTTACCGCGAAACGATCCGCAAGACCTGCGAAGAATCCGAAGGCAAGTTCGTCAAGCAATCGGGTGGTCGTGGTCAATACGGTCACGTGGTTCTGAAGATCGAACCGCAAGAACCAGGCAAGGGCTTCGAGTTCGTTGACGCCATCAAGGGCGGCACCGTGCCACGCGAATACATCCCTGCGGTGGAAAAAGGCGTGCGCGGCACCCTGAACACCGGTGTTCTGGCCGGCTACCCAGTGGTCGACGTCAAGGTCACGCTGTTCTTCGGTTCGTACCACGATGTGGACTCGAACGAAAACGCGTTCCAGATGGCCGCTTCGATGGCGTTCAAAGAAGGCTGCCGCAAGGCGTCGCCGGTCATTCTGGAGCCGATGATGGCTGTGGAAGTGGAAACCCCGGAAGACTACGCCGGTACCGTGATGGGCGATCTGTCGTCCCGCCGCGGTATGGTGCAGGGCATGGACGAGATCCCAGGCGGCGGTGGCAAGATCATCAAAGCCGAAGTGCCTCTGTCGGAAATGTTCGGTTACTCGACCACGCTGCGTTCCGCAACGCAAGGTCGTGCCACCTACACGATGGAATTCAAGCACTACTCGGAAGCGCCTAAGCACGTCATCGACGCGATCGTCACTGCTAAAGCTAAGTAATTTTAGTATTTTTTGCCGTCGGGGCGATCCCCCGGCGGCATATTTAAAACATTGTTCTAAGGAAGAATAAAATGGCAAAAGGTAAATTCGAACGGACTAAGCCGCACGTCAACGTTGGCACCATCGGTCACGTCGACCACGGTAAAACCACCCTGACCGCAGCGATCGCTACCGTTCTGTCGAAAAAATTCGGCGGCGAAGCCAAAGCATACGACCAGATCGATGCGGCACCGGAAGAAAAAGCACGCGGCATCACCATCAACACCGCCCACGTCGAGTACGAAACCGCAGCGCGCCACTACGCTCACGTTGACTGCCCAGGCCAC
>Ga0247815_10001246_pt1 | contig 19646 bp, 13 predicted proteins | sample UWRJL194509B1_FD_181014 | JGI IMG/M metagenome (GOLD analysis project Ga0247815, IMG submission 181014) | Plant litter microbial communities from Arlington Agricultural Research Station in Wisconsin, United States - UWRJ-L194-509B-1 | ecosystem: Environmental > Terrestrial > Plant litter >...
TGCCTTCGATCTTCATTTTGACCACAAGACCGTCGAAATCCTTTGTAAATAAAATATTACTACCTCCGCCAACAATCAGCAATGCTTCCGTACGGATTTGCTCGGTGCCCAGGAGCTCCTGCAATTCGGCAGTGCTGTGGATCTCCGCGAAATACCTGGCATTTACGTCTATAGCAAAAGTGTTGCTGGTCTTTAGGGATTGGTTTTCTTTTATCAAAGGAATCATTGTGGCTACATTAAAAACTTCCGCAAAGGTAAATGTTATGCAGGGCAATAAATATGTTAAAGTTTCTTTAATTTTTTTTCATAATTTACGGGTCGATTGTTCCCATAAAAAGCCCGGGGAGCGGGAACAGATCGGGAATAGCTAGTATGGAAAATCACGACAAGAAAAAATTGTTAATCATCAGTGCTGCGCTGAAACGCTTCGCGCATTATGGTCTTGCAAAAACAACCATGACGGAGATAGCCAAAGACATCTCTTTCTCTAAAGCACTCTTATATTATTACTTTCCTGATAAACTGAGCTTATATGTAAGTGTCATCGAAAATGTGATGCATACGATCAGTAAAGACCTGTTGAAATCTGTAGAGAAAACAAGTAATTCTACAGAGGGCATTCTGACTTTACTGCAAAAACGCCAGGGTTACATTCAAAAATATTACAATCTGATGGAATTCACCAAAACGGCTGGCCCATCAGAACTTCCTGCCGACCTCCTGGAGAAATTTAACCGGGCTAAAGATTTTGAGATGAAGATTATTGTCAATGTTTTTGAACGCGGCATGGCCACATCGGAGCTTAAAATAGATGATATTCAGGTTACTGCAGAGATTTTCATAGAAGCACTTACCGGGATCCATTTCAACATCCTCAATAAAGAGCGTAAAATATTTCCTTCCAAAGATCAGTTTAAGCAAATCTTTTTTAAGGAAAAGAAATTCGCAGAGATTTTCCTGTCGGGATTAAAACTCACTTAAATAGTCATACCTTTGTAATATTAGCACTTGAAACGGGTAATCATAGTTATCCTGTTTTTTGTGTCGTATTTTTGACCTTATAAATAAAAAAGTCAGAAAGTAAAACAGTAGAATGGTAGAGACAGATAAAAAGAGGGAGCTGATTATTGAGGGGGCTATAAAGCGTTTCATTCATTTTGGCATCAACAAAACAACGATGAATGAAATCGCAGATGACCTCTCGGTTTCCAAACCTTCCTTATATTATTATTTCCCGGACAAAAGCAGCCTGATCCTGGGTGTGGTTGGCAAGATCTTCGATGACTATTTTGAGGCTTTAAGCAAAGTATATCGCCCTGAAGCAGGACTTGCGGAAACCCTTGCTAATTTTATAGATACCGGTCATCATTTCTTTCAGCGGTATTATATGTTGCATTTAAGTGGTGGCAGCCCCGATTCTTCACTGAACTCTCCTGAATTACGCGAACATATCATCAACATGAAGGCAAAAAGCCTGGAATTTCATACAACGATCTTTCAGCATGCAATTGATCAGGGCGAGATTGTATCAGATGACGTACTGAAAACCACTGAGCTTTACCTGGCCAGTCAGTCGGGCATGACCTCGCTGTGTATTATGCACGGTAATAAAGAACTCTTCCCAAATAAAAAGGACCTAAAAGAGATGCTGGACAGGCAAATAGCTTTATCCGGAATTTTCGTTAAAGGTCTGCAGAAATAATACTCCAAAACAAATAAAGAATGAATCACATCACTAAACCGATAAAACTGACCTCGCTATTGCTCATGGGGTTATTGCTATCAAACCTGGCCTGGGCGCAGCAAAGACTGACCCTGCAGGAAGCCTTAAATTATGCTGTACAAAACAGTGTTAATGTGCGTAAGGCTAAACTTGACATAGATGGAGGCCGTTATAAAACGGAGGAGATCAGAGGTCAGGCTTTACCGCAGATTACCGGAAACGGCTCACTGACCTATAACCCGATTATCGGTCAGCTGGTAGTCGGCGATATGAGTTTTCAGCTGGGACGTAACTGGAACGCCTCAGGAGGTATCCAATTGAGTCAGCAATTATTCAACCAGACTGTATTTACAGGACTGAAAGCAGCAAAAACCAGCGAAAGCTATTATAATCTTACTGCAAACCTCACTGAAGAGCAAATTATTGAGCAGGTAGCCAACAGCTATTATGAGGTATTGGTAAACAGACAACAATTGAATGTTATTGATACCAATATTAAAAACGCAACAGTGATCCAGAAGATCATTACTAACCAGTATCAGAATGGTCTGGCTAAAAAGATTGATGTAGACAGGATCAAGGTGAACCTGACAAATCTGCAAACACAACGGGAACAAACCATTAATGCGGTGAGTCAGCTGGAGAACCAGCTGAAGTTTTATATGGGTATGCCGGTTGCAACGGATATTGTGCTTCCTGCAACTGAGTTGACTGATGTACAGGCTTCGCCAGTTTTTCCTGATAGTTTAAATATGAAGGGCAGGACAGAAATGCAATTGTTAGATGTGCAAAGGGAACTGTTGGTTCTGCAACGCAAGGCTTATCTTGCTGAATACTATCCAAACTTGTCTTTGACCGGAAATTACTCATATACCGGGCAGAGTGATAAATTTGACCTATTCAAAAGCAAAAACAGCACTGCCTTCTGGTATGATGCTTCTGCCATAGGGATCACTTTAAAGGTGCCTATTTTCAATGGCTTCATTACCCGCTCTAAAGTAAGGCAAGCTAATGTGGAGATCATGAAGGCTGATGAGGACAGAAGACAAACGTCCAACTCCCTGAACCTGGCTTATGAAAATGCGAAGATCCAGATCAGAAACAGCATCAACACCATCAATTCTCAGCGCCAGAACGTGACCCTGGCTCAGGAAATCTATAAAAGCACGCAGAACAACTATAACAACGGTCTTGCTGCATTGACAGACCTGCTGGATACAGAAAACGCATTGACTGACGCGCAAAATAGTTACACCAGGGCTTTGCTTTCTTATCGCATAGCTGAAATACAATTAATCAAATCAAACGGAAATATAAAATCACTATTAAAATGAAAAGAGGAATTATTATAGTTGTTGTACTTATAGTAGTTATAGGCGCGATAGCACTGGTCTTAAAAAACAATAAGAAGAATAACGATGCCAAGACCGCAATTGTTGCTCAGGGTAGTGGTGCTGTAAGCGTGCGTATTGCTGCAGTTAAAAAACAAGCCGTTGATTTGGATTTTAGTGCCAATGGAAACTTTACGCCTTTTACTGAACTGAACTTCTTGTCTGAAAACGCTGGCCGTGTGTCTAAAATCTATGTAGATGAAGGCGACAGGGTGAGCAAAGGACAGGTTCTGGCCCGTATTGACGCAGAAATTCTGAACACTGATAAAGAAACTGCACAGGCTACTTTACAAAACGCTATCCGTGATGAAGCCCGTTATGCGAGCTCTTTCCAGACTGGCGGGGTAACTCAGCAGCAACTGGATCAGGCTAAATTAGCTACCCAGAATGCCCGTTTGAGATTACAAAGTTCACAACGTCGTGTAAGTGATGCCAACATCAAATCACCAATCAATGGTATCGTTAACAAAAGATACATTGAAGTAGGTGCATTTGTAACTGCTCAGGGTACACAGTTATTTGAACTGGTAGACGTATCTAAACTAAAACTGAAAGTAAATGTAAACGAAAGTCAGGTTGCAAGTTTGAAAGTAGGCAATACCGTACAGATTAAATCTAATGTATTCCCTGCTGATAACTTTGCTGGTAAGATTACTTTTATTGCTGCCAAAGCAGATAACACGCTGAACTTCCCAATTGAGATTCAGGTAGAGAACAACAAAGCCAATACGATCAAAGCGGGTATGTACGGTACAGCGATCTTCAAGTTCCCTGCACAGGCACCAACCATTACGGTTCCACGTAGTGCCTTTGTGGGTAGTGTAAGCAGCAACCAGATCTTTGTACTGGATGGCGGCAATAAAGCTAAGATCCGCAAGGTAGTTGCCGGACGTATCCTTGGCGAAAACGTTGAAATTTTAGATGGTTTGAAAGAAGGTGAAACTGCGATTGTAAGTGGTCAGATCAACCTGACTGACGGAACTTTGGTAGCACCGATTAAATAATATTTTCATGAAGATAACAGAAATATCCATCAAAAGACCATCCCTGGTTATTGTAGTATTTACTGCACTAACCTTGCTTGGACTGCTTAGTTACTTCTCGCTGAGTTACGAGTTGCTGCCTAAGTTTTCCAATAATGTGGTATCCATATCTACTATTTATCCCGGTGCATCACCGAATGAGGTAGAAAACACGGTAACCAAGAAGATTGAAGATGCGATCTCCTCTATGGAGAACATCAAGAAACTGAACGCGGTTTCGTACGAAAGTTTATCCGTAGTTACCATTACCCTGAACGATAAGGCTAATGTCGATCTGTCATTGAACGACGCGCAGCGTAAGGTGAATGCCATTCTTGCCGACTTACCTGATGATGTCAAACAACCTTCATTAAGTAAGTTCTCGCTGGATGATTTACCGGTCATGACCATGTCGGCATCAGCAAATATGGATGATGCTACATTTTACGACCTGATCGATAAACGTATTGCCCCGATCATTTCGAGGGTAAGTGGTATCGCGCAGGTTAACCTTGTAGGTGGACAGGAAAGAGAGATTGTTGTTGGTCTTGATGCCAACAAACTTCAGGGTTATGGCCTATCTGTGCCTCAGGTGCAACAGGCTATTTTGACTTCCAACCTGGATTTCCCTACGGGTAGTGTTAAAACCCAGGATCAGGATATCCTGGTGCGTTTGTCGGGAAAATATAAGAATGTTGACGAACTGAGAAACCTTGTAGTAACAACAGGCAAAGACGGTGCACAGATCAGATTAAGTGATCTTGCCGATGTTCAGGATAGTCAGAAAGAAGTAGATAAACTTGCGCGGATCGACAGAAAAGGCGCTATCGCGATTCAGATTGTAAAGCAGTCTGATGCGAATGCTGTTGAGGTGAGTAAAGGTGTGCATGCGGTAATTGCCAAATTGATGACCGACTACAAGCCTAGCGGGCTGAAGATCTCTGTAGTAAATGACAGTTCGATCTTTACGCTGGAATCTGCGGATGCTGTAATCCATGATTTAATCCTTGCGATTATCCTGGTAGCATTTGTAATGCTTTTCTTCCTACACAGTTTAAGGAACGCCTTGATTGTTATGGTGTCTATCCCGGCATCACTGATCGCTACTTTTATCGGTATCAAGTTATTTGGCTTTACGCTGAACCTGATGTCGTTGCTGGGACTTTCCCTGGTGGTAGGTATCCTGGTGGATGATGCGATTGTGGTACTGGAGAATATTTACCGACACATGGAGATGGGTAAAAACCGGGTTCGGGCGGCTTATGACGCCACGAGTGAGATTGGTTTTACCGTAGTTTCCATTACTTTGGTTATTGTGGTGGTGTTCTTCCCGATCGCTATCAGTACTGGTCTGGTATCAAATATCCTGAGACAGTTTTGTGTAGTGGTAATTATTGCCACAATGCTTTCTTTAGTGGCGTCTTTTACCATTGTACCGCTGCTGTCTTCACGTTTTGGTAAACTGGAGCGTATTGAAGGTAAAAATATTTTCGGCCGTTTTATTTTATGGTTCGAGAGACAATTGCATAAATTCACCGTATGGATTACAGGTATCCTGACCTGGTCATTGGCCAATAAAGGAAAGACCATCTTAATGGTATTGGTCTTGTTCTTTGGATCATGCGGACTGATCCCTGCCGGTTATATCGGTACGGAGTTCTTCCCGAAAAGTGATAAAGGTGAGTTCCTGGTGCAGTTGGAGCTGCCTAAAGATGCTTCTATTGAGCAGACAAACTTTGCTACACAAAAGGCTGAGGACTTCCTGACTAAGAAACAGGAGATCACACAGCTGATTACTACAGTTGGTCAGGCAAGTGGTGACTTTGGTGGTACGCAGGCCACAGCATATAAATCGGAAATCAATGTAAAACTTGTTGAGCGTAAAGACCGTGCAGATGATGCCAGTATTTATGCAACCAAGGTGAGTCGTGAACTCGCAAAAGTTCTGGTAGGTGTCAAAGTAAAAACCGTTCCAATCAGTATTCTGGGTATTGCTGAGAATGCGCCGATTGAGCTGGTTGTTATGGGCTCTGACCTGGATAGCGCTATGAAGTATGCTGAAGGTGCTAAAGACGTGCTGTCTAAAATCAGCGGATCAGCGGAATTAAAGCTTTCAGTAGAGAAAGGTAGTCCGGAGATTAATGTTCAGGTAGACCGTGATAAAATGGCTGCTTTAGGATTAACCTTGCAGACGGTTGGAGTAACCATGCAGACAGCCTTTAGTGGTAATACCGATGGTAAGTTCCGTAATGGAGAATATGAATATGACATCAACATTCAGTACCAGACCTTTAACCGTAAGGATATTGATGATGTAAGAAACTTAATTTTTGTTAACAGCTCTGGTCAGCAGGTGAAACTGTCGCAATTTGCTCAGATTAATCAGAGTTCAGGACCAAGTCAGCTGGAGCGTCGTGATAAGAGTACTTCGGTATCTGTAAAAGCACAGTCAATCGGTCGCCCAACAGGAACCATTGTAACGGAGTTCCAGGAACAACTGGAAGCACTGGAAAAAAGCGGTAAGCTTAAGAAACCACTTGGTGTAAGTTATATTTTTGCGGGTGATGCAGAGAACCAGGGTGAAGGTTTTGGTACGCTGGGTATCGCCTTGCTGGCTTCAATTCTATTGGTTTACCTGATCATGGTTACCTTATACGATAGTTTTGTGTATCCACTGGTGGTGATGTTCTCGATTCCACTTTCGGTTATCGGAGCCTTGCTGGCACTTGCATTAACAAACAATGCCCTGAATATCTTTACGATCTTAGGATTGATCATGCTGATCGGTCTGGTAGCGAAAAATGCGATCATCCTGGTCGATTTTACCAACCAGATGAAGGCAGAAGGTAAATCAACACATGAGGCTCTGATTTTAGCCAACCATGCACGTTTACGTCCGATCCTGATGACAACCATTGCGATGGTCATCGGTATGTTGCCGATTGCCCTTGCTTCTGGGGCTGGTGCGGAATGGAAAAATGGTCTGGCCTGGGTTATTATAGGTGGACTGTTGAGTTCCCTGTTCCTGACACTAATCATTGTACCGGTAATGTACCAGATCTTTGACAGGATCCTTGATAAACTCGGATTCAACAAGAAAGGTATTACCATTGAAGAACTGATGGTTCAGGATTATAAACACGTTGACGTTAAAGAATATGACCTGGAAGGCGGACAACACGTTTAGCCACATTCAATTAACCCGTTAGAAAATATATTGACGGGTTAAAACATAAAAAAAGGGAGCTTCATTGAATTGAGGCTCCCTTTTTTTTGTGGCTATTGATAGCCTATTTGATGGCGCTGATCCTGGCAACAATGAAGGTAATGAATATACCAAAGCAGCCGATAATGGCGTAGGAATAGCGTAAGCTGGATAATGCGGAGATATAGCCGATGAGTGGTGGCCCTAAAAGAAAGCCAAAGTAACTCACGCCAGATACCATGGCCAATGCCATACCCGGCGCAACGGTTTTGTTATTCCCGGCAATGGTATAGACCATCGGTACAATGCCGGATACACCCACCCCAACCAGCATGAAGCCGACAGTTGCAGGAATGAGATAAGGGAAAAACACGGATATAAACATTCCACCGGAAATCAGTACCCCGCTGATCTGCAGCCAGCGCTTACGCCCAAACTTATTGATGGCTATATCCCCCAGGAAACGGCCGGTCGACATCATGATCATAAAGGATGCATAACCAAGTACCACATAGGCCACGGGCGCCTGTACAATCTCTTTAAAATACACGCCACTCCAATCGAACATCGCCCCTTCTGTGGCCATGCTGCAAAAACCTATTACGCCCAACTGGATGAGAAATCCCTCAGGCATCCTGAATAACTTACCCTTTTCTTCCGATGCCGCAGGCTTTTGTCCCGGCACCAGGAATCTGTAATTGATGAAAATATGCGCCCACACCACAATGGCTACTGCCCAGAAATGGATGTACGGTATCTGTCCGAGGTTAACGGCCAGCAACCCGAGCAGTGCTCCGCTAAAACCACCCAGGCTCCATGCCCCGTGAAAAGAAGTCATGATAGGTTTGCCATACATCTGCTCTGCAGCTACGCCCTGAGTATTCAAAGAGATATTACACATGTTTCCGGCTACACCAAAGCAGAACAGGCACAGGGCAAGCTGCCACACAGAAGTAGCCAGGCCGATATTGGTGAGTGCCAGTGCATAAAGTGGAGCCGTAGCAACAAGCACCGCAGAACTGCCGAACCGGGTAACCAGCCTACCTGAAATCGGCATGGTAAGCAATTGCCCAACAGGGAGTGCGAGCAGCACTGATCCCAATTGTGCGTCCGACAGGTTTAAGCTGTGCTTGATGTCTGGGATTCTGCTGGCCCAGGAAGCAAAGCATAATCCCTGACCAAAATAAAACAAGGACACCGCCAGGCGGATGCGGTTGTGTGCAGAGCGGAATTTATCGGGCTGAGGATTTTTTATATCCATAGTACAATGAGAAGCGGCTTAAAATGAGAAAACCTGCGGTTGTCCGCAGGCTTTCTCTTGAATACTTAATTATATTTTCTGATCTAAATGCGTCTGGACTAGATATGTATTGCGCGGTTTTCAGTTGCGGCCATTGCTGCTTCTTTGAACGCCTCTGTATAGGTAGGGTGCGCATGACAGATGCGTGCGATATCTTCTGCAGATGCGCGGAACTCCATAGCGACAACAGCTTCTGCAATCATGTCTGCAGCTCTTGGCCCGATCATGTGAACACCAAGCACCTCGTCTGTAGCGGCATCAGCCAATACTTTCACGAAGCCATCTGTATCCATACTTGCTTTAGCTCTTCCGCTGGCTTTGAAAGGAAAAGATCCTGTTTTATAGGTTGTGCCTTTTTCTTTCAGTTGCTCTTCAGTAAACCCTACTGAAGCAACCTCAGGCCAGGTGTACACTACACCAGGGATTAAGTTATAGTTGATATGTGGTTTCTGACCTACGATGCGCTCTGCTACGTAAATACCTTCATCTTCTGCTTTATGCGCAAGCATCGCACCTTTGATGACATCGCCGATGGCAAAAACTCCGGGAACACTGGTCTCCAGATGCTCATTAACCGGGATTTTGTTACCTCTGTTTTCAGTTTTGATGCCGATATTCTCCAGGCCAAGTTCTGCAGTATATGCAGTACGACCTACCGCAACGATGCAGTAATCAGCTGTAAAGCTCACTGTTTCTCCTTTTGCATTTTCAGCAGTAACGGTAACCACATCACCTTCAACGCTGGCACCAGTAACTTTATGGTTCATGAAGAAGTCCATATTCAATGATTTCTTCAACACACGTTGCAATTCTTTACCTAAACCGGCATCCATTGTTGCAATTAATGAAGGAAGGAACTCTATTACAGAAACTTTAGTTCCCAGTCTGGCATATACTGAACCTAACTCAAGACCAATTACGCCACCACCAATAACGATCATCTGTTTTGGCACTTCGGTAATGTTCAATGCTTCTGTCGAAGTAATAATGCGCTTTTTATCAATAGGTAAAAATGGCAATGCTGTAGGTTTTGAACCTGTGGCAATAATTACATTTTTTGCCGTGATGGTTTCTGTTGTTCCATCAGCTTTAGTGATCTTAACTGTATTTTTATCTACGAAAGATCCTACGCCTTCGAAGCTGTCAATTTTGTTCTTTTTAAACAGGTAGGTGATACCGGCAGTGTTTTGAGCTACCACATCATTTTTCCTTGCGATCATCTGAGGCATGTTAACCTGCAGATCTTTTAAATCGATACCATGCGTTGTAAACGTATGCGCTGCATTGTGAAAATGCTCAGAAGAATCAAGTAAGGCTTTGGATGGAATACAGCCTACATTGAGACATGTACCACCAAAAGTTTTATACTTTTCTACAACAGCTGTTTTCAAGCCTAATTGCGCACATCTGATTGCGCCTACATAACCACCGGGACCAGAACCTATAACGACTACATCGTATTGCATAATGAAATTTTTTGTAGTACAAAGTTAATAATCCTCCTAAGAAATTCCGCATGCTATCCCGCTTTATTGCAGGATACTGTCATTTTACAAGAACGACATCTGAATAGCCCAATTCCTTTGCTCTGGTGTTATGATTCAGAAACTTTGGTTTGGCTAACGTGATGTGGAAATGTTCAAAAGACTGCAGTGTTTCTGCTACGAGTCCCTGACGCCTCAATTCGTCCAATGCAGGTCGTTCAGCAAAAAGCAGAAAAGGTCTTTTCGGCAAAACCGCCTTTTCGTTCATGCGGTAGGGGAACACACGTTGCTTCGCATAGAAATCCAGGGCGTATGAAGAGCCATTTTTGACCTGCACCAATGGCAAATGGTTCGGGTTATGTGTATTGATCCAGAAGGCCGCCATACTGTCTGACTGGTATTTAAGCAATTGCGGGTAGTAGGCCAGGTTAAAATATAAATTAACCAGCAAGGCTACAGTGAAGGTCTGAAAGAACACCTTGTAGGCTGAATCGGCTTTCAGGCTAAACCAAAGAAATAATGCAGCGGCTACCGCAAAACAGCATAAGGCGAAAACAGAGATATCATCGGGTCTGAAGAAATATTGCAGGACACATAGGATCAGCACCATCGCTGTCATCACGAAGATCTGTATGCCTTTGATCCAGCGCAGCCTAAAGCCCTCAGTGCAGATATACTGTGCCGTCAGCATAGCAAAGAAAGGAAAGATGATACTAATATAATGTGGCAGCTGAAATTTGGATACGGAGAATACAATAAAGGTGAGGCCGGCGCCGCAGATGCAGTACCATTCTTTTTGCTGTATTGTTTTTGCCTTAGACCGGAAAAACTGTACAACAGCTATATAAAGCAGCAACGACCAGGGTAAAAAAGCCCAGAGCGTTGTATGAACAAAAAAGGAAATATCACCATTCGATTTTTTGATTGGCCCGTTGTTAAAGAAACGGCCAAACTGGCTGTCCCAGAAAAAGAACTTCAGTCCTGAGACATGGGTTTGCCCGAAGACAACTTTCTCTGGGTGACTGTCAAATTGCAGATACAGACACCAGATTTCTGGCAGGATAAAAACACCTACCAGTATGATGGCGAGCAACCATTTGAAATGAAACATCGCTTTCCAGTCTTTATGAATCAGCAACTGACCTATTATCGCTGCACCAATAGGAATTACTGCAAAAATACCCTTGGTCATCACGGCACATGCTGCAAACAGCGCTCCGAGCAGAAGTGGTAAGAACCATGCCTTCTGCTGAGCACGGTAGAAATAGTAGACGCTGCCGATGATCAGTCCGGTGAGGTAAGGTTCGGCACGGACATCGGTATTGGAAATTAAAATATGCTGGGCGGTAAGCAGGATGAGTACAGACCAGAGCGCAATCTGTTTGGTATATAGCGCGCTGGCAAATTTATAGGTATAGCCCGCGCCCATGAGCACAAATAATACTGCCGGCAGTTTATAGGCCCAGGTTGTCATACCAAATAGCTTAAATGATAAAGCAGCAATCCAAAAGGGAAAATGTGGTTTATCAAGCCAGTCGCGCCCATCTACAAAGAGGTCACTGAAGTTGTTGCGCCAGACCATTGTTTTAGCAATGGAGGCATAGAGTGCGCCATCAGGTCCCATTATAGTAACAAACAATCCTGTAAAATTTAAGCATACAGCCAGCCCGATACACAGGTACAGCCATTTTTCATTTGTTTTCATTGTTTGTTCCATGGATGCAGATATTTTATTCATTTTCCTGCTTAGCGGCTTTGAAAACCAGGAAATAGTTGGCACTGAAGTTCCAGAAAAACACCAGTATAATGGCTATAATTTTAGCGAGATAAAAATCAAGGCCCCAAACGGTACTGAACAGGTACAAAAAACCAGAGTTAAGCAGCAATCCGAAAACGGAAACCATGATAAAGGCGGTTAGCTGACGTCCCACTTTCTGCTTCTCTACAGCATTAAAGGTCCAGAACCTGTTGATGAAGTAATTGCTCATCACGGCAACACTAAAACCTATAGCATTGGCAAGAAACTTATTGACATGGAGTTCCTCTTTGAACAACCAGGTCAGTGAAAAATCGACCAGCAGTCCGGAGAACCCCGTGATGCCAAATTTAATCAATGAAAGGAGCCTGAAAGGGAGTTTGCTGAAACCCATAAACCGTTATCAATAAAGGCTGCAAAGATATACGCATTGCAGCATCTAAAGATATTAATTCTATCTTATCTGTGCTCTATTATAAAAATAACGCCTATTATTTGTAGGTTTATCTTAAAAATAAAAAGCAAATGATCCGTATCAAACTCCTCTGCATCTGTTTTTGTGTATTCAACGCATCGGCACTGTTTGCGCAGCAGACAGATTCTGCCTACGTGAAAGATAACTACACGAAAATTGAAAAGAATATCCCCATGCGGGATGGCAAAACCTTGTTTACGGCAATTTATATCCCTAAAGACCAGAGCAAAAAGTACCCTTTCCTGATTAACCGGACGCCATATACGGTAGCTCCGTATGGTACGGATAAATTCAGACTGACTTTAGGCCCCTCGCCAGGGTTTATCCGTGAGGGTTTTATTTTTGTTTACCAAGACGTGCGAGGAAAATGGATGAGTGAAGGAGAATTTGTAGACGTGCGTCCGCATATTGACAACAAGAAAGGCAAACAGGATATTGACGAGAGTTCTGATACCTATGATACGATTGACTGGTTGATTAAAAACATCCCAAACAATAATGGAAAGGCAGGTTTATATGGCATTTCTTACCCTGGCTTTTATTCTACTGCCGCACTTCCGGGTGCACATCCGGGACTGAAAGCGGTATCGCCGCAGGCGCCTGTAACAGACTGGTTTCAGGGTGATGATTTCCACCACAATGGCGCCTTTTTCCTGGCTGATGGATTTAATTTCTACAGCAGCTTTGGCGTTCCGCGACCGAAGCCGATCACACCAGACAAAGGGCCCAAGCCATTCAATTACCCTATTAAAGACGATTACCGTTTCTTCCTGAGTATTGGCGCCTTAAAAAATGTTAAGCTAAAATACTTTGCCGACAGCATGAAGTTTTGGAATGACATGATGGATCATGGCAATTACGATGCGTTCTGGAAGGCCAGAAACATCCGTCCGCATTTGAAAGATGTTAAACCTGCAGTTCTTGTAGTGGGTGGATTTTTTGATGCTGAAGATGCCTTTGGCGCGCTGAATACCTATCAGGCTATCGAAAAACAAAACCCTTTGGCACATAACAATCTGGTCATGGGCCCATGGTTCCATGGCGGTTGGGTAAGAAGTACAGGTGCCTTTTTTGGAGATATACAGTTTGGACAAGCTACCAGCGACTGGTATCAGAAGAATGTAGAGCTTCCCTTTTTCCTTCAATATCTGAAAAACGGCACAGCAGCTAACCTTGCTGAGGCCACGATATTTGTGACTGGCAGCAATGAGTGGAAAAAATTCAAGACCTGGCCACCTCAGGATACGGAATCAAAAACATTGTATTTCCAGGCCGATGGTAAGCTGAGTTTTTCTGCTCCGGCAGCAACGGGAGGTTTCGATGAATATCTGAGTGACCCGGCTCATCCCGCTCCGAGTCAGGGCGGTGTACGTTCCAGACGCAGCAGGGAATATATGATAGACGATCAGCGCTTCGCCGCAAGTCGTCCGGATGTGCAGGTTTACCAAACAGATGTCCTGACCGACGACATCACCTTTACAGGCCCCTTGATGGCTAAACTTCAGGTGAGTACTACAGGAACCGATGCGGATTATGTTGTAAAACTGATCGACGTATATCCAGAAGATTTCCCGGATCCCAAGCCTAATCCAAAAGCGCTGCTGATGGGTGGCTATGAGATGTTGGTTAGAGGGGAGGTCATGCGTGGAAAATTCAGAAACAGTTTCGAAAAGCCTGAGGCTTTTGTACCCGGAAAGGTTACTGCTGTTAACTACACGGTGCCAGATGTTGCCCATACCTTTAAAAAGGGGCATAGAATTATGATACAGGTGCAGAATTCCTGGTTCCCATTGGTAGACCGGAACCCGCAGCAATTCATGGACATTTACCATGCCGAGGATAAAGATTTCCAGAAAGCGACACACCGCATTTATCACAATACCGAACACCCTTCAGCAGTAAGCGTTACTGTTTTAAAATAGAAAAGCATATGATTAAGTATACAGGCCTCAGCTTACTGATGATCTTATTATTGCCATTCAGCAGCAAGGCACAATTAATGGCCAAAAAAGAAATGAACAGCCGTGCAGATAGCTTACGCGGTATGCTGACGCCATTAAGAACATGCTATGACATTAAGTATTATCACCTGGATGTTGCTATCGATATTGAGCAGAAAGCCATCAGGGGAAGTAATGAATTTGTATTTACAGCCGTTCAGGATTTCAGCAAACTACAGTTTGATTTATTTGCCAATTTAAGTGTAGATAAGATCATCTATAAAGGTCAGGAACTGAAGTTCAGCCGGGAGTTTAATGCTGTGTTTGTCAATTTCCCGAAAGTCGTTAAAAAGGGTTCAAAAGATGCCTTTACGGTATTTTATTCCGGTAAGCCGATCGTGGGGAAAAATCCGCCATGGGATGGGGGTTTCATTTTCAAGAAAGATAAGGCCGGTAAGCCATGGGTATCTGTCGCTTGTCAGGGTATGGGCGCAAGTGTCTGGTGGCCAAACAAGGACCATCAAAGTGATGAGGTAGACAGCATGCTGATCAGCATCACGGTACCTCAGGATTTACAGGAGATATCCAATGGCAGATTGCGCAGCACCATTGCCAAAGATAATGGCAGAAAGCAGTTCAACTGGTTTGTGAGCAACCCCATCAATAATTATGATGTGACGTTTTATATTGGAGATTATGCGCATTGGACTGATCAATATGCCGGCGAGAAAGGTAAGCTGAGTATCGACTACTGGTCATTAAAACAGGATTCAGCAGTAGCACGCCCACATTGGGATGCGGATGTAAAGCCTATGCTGTCTTGTTTCGAAAAATGGTTTGGCCCCTACCCTTTCTATGAGGATGGCTACAAACTGGTGCAGGCACCACATTTGGGTATGGAGCATCAGAGTGCCGTAGCCTATGGCAATCAATTCAAAAAAGGTTACCTCGGGCGGGATCTCTCAGGCACTGGTTTGGGGTTGAAGTTCGACTTCATTACCGTGCATGAAAGCGGACATGAATGGTTTGGCAACAACATTACCTCTAAGGATATTGCCGACATGTGGGTTCATGAAGGTTTCACGAATTATTCTGAAGTACTGTTTACGGAATGTACTGTGAGTAAAGAGGCCGGTTCATTATACGCCAGGGGCATCAGGAAAGTGATCAAAAACGATGGGCCGGTTATTGGCCCATATAACGTGAATAAGGAAGGATCTGGAGATATGTATCCCAAAGGGGCAAACATGATCCATCTGATCAGACAACTGATCAATGACGACGGTAAGTTCAGGGATATCCTGCGTGGTTTAAACCAAAAGTTTTACCATAAGACTGTTACGACCAAAGAAGTCGAAGATTATATCGCTGCCAAGAGCGGTCTTAAACTGAACAAAGTCTTTGATCAGTACCTGAGACAAACAAATATACCAACGCTTGAATACAAAATCAACGGACAGGAATTGAGTTACCGATGGATCTCGGATGTTAAAGGGTTTGATATGCCGGTTAAAGTTACTACCGCCAAAGACCGTTTTACCCTGATTTATCCTTCAGAGAACTGGAAAAAAATGAAGGTCAGCGTTGATGCAACAGATTTTAAACAGGATCCGGACTTCTATATCAATATCAAAAAGGCAGATTAAAACTGATAGCCCAGGACCGTGTAATTCTCAAGATATTTGATCTTTTGGCTTGCTCTGTCTATCTCATCACGGCCGGTGGTGTGCACATTTTTCAAATTGGAATACCCAACTTTAGTGCTGTTCTGCAAATACAGGCCACGTGTGAAGTAGTACTTGAGACCTGCTTTGGCAGAAAATCCGTAGCCAGCCAGATTCCAGTGGTTGTTTCTGCCTAAGCCGAACAAATGCACATCACTCCTTGGAACAAATACACCAGCACCAAGGCCTGTTTCCAATGTGAACGACCGGCGTTGTGATTTAGAAACCCAGATGTCATCATCCCGCTGAATCTCCATATTTGCATAGTTAAAGCCATCAGTATGCTCATAAGTCAGCATTTCTTCTTTAACATTTATCTCCTGACCATTGTAGGTACCTGCCATATTTCCGGTTGGATGACCCGGACTAGAGATCATTGGATCGATATAGCCATCTATTCGTACACGTTGCGGAATATCCATCACGTATTTCATGTGGTCCCATCCCAGTGAAATACTGTAATTGTCTTTGAAATAATAGCCAATGCGCAGGTCATATTGCGGAATAGATATCTTAGCCGGATTGAAATAATCTGAACCAAATTTAGACTGCCTGTCATGTGCTTTTACATCGCGTAACGTAAAGTCATAGCCGGGACCTCTGAAATTGATATCACTGTTTGCATACCATGACCTGTTATAGCCCCACGATGCAAAGAAGTCGCCCTTGCGTGAGAAATTCCTGGTGTTTTTGGGAGAGAAGATACTTTTACCGTTAGTAACGGTGGGTGTGGCAGTCGTCAGGTTTTCCTGGGCGCTAATTCTCTTACCAAATACGAGTAAAAAGAAAAGCAAGTGGCATTTTTTCAAGTCGTAAAAGTAGACTAAATGCACAAAAAACAGGCTTAAGTACTGTTATATGACCAAAAGATTAAAAAAGTCAAAAAAAAAGCGGCTTCCCTTTGTCAGGAAAGCCGCTTTTTGAGTTATATCGGGATTAGATACCAAGCAGCAAGCGTGCCGGATCTTCCAGTAATTGTTTAACACGTACCAGGAATCCAACAGACTCACGTCCGTCGATGATTCTGTGGTCGTAAGATAATGCCAGATACATCATCGGGCGAATCACCACCTCTCCTTTTTCAGCAATTGGACGCTCAATGATATTGTGCATACCCAGGATTGCAGATTGAGGTGCATTGATAATCGGCGTAGACATCATGGAACCGAAAACACCACCATTGGTGATGGTAAAGGTACCGCCGGTCATTTCTTCGATCGTCAATTTGCTGTCACGTGCTTTAGTAGCCAGTTCAATCACAGTTTTTTCGATTTGTGCTAAAGTCAGGCTTTCAGCATTTCTGATGATTGGAACAACCAATCCTTTAGGTGCAGATACTGCGATAGAAACATCAACAAAATCATTGTAAACCAACTCTTCACCATCAATACGTGCATTTACTGCAGGGAAATCTTTCATTGCCTCGCAAACTGCTTTGGTAAAGAAACTCATGAATCCCAAACCTACACCGTATTTTTCTTTAAACTGATCTTTATATTTTCCACGCAGGTCCATGATCGGCTTCATATTAACTTCATTGAATGTAGTCAACATGGCTGTTTCATTTTTCACCGCAACAAGACGTTTGGCAACAGTTTTACGCAAAGGCGTCATTTTCTGTCTTCTTTCGCCTCTTGCACCTGGAACCACAGGAGCAGCAACTGCAGGAGCGGCCTTTTCAGGTGCCTTAGCTTGTGCTTTCTCTGCCTTCAGGGCATCTTCTTTGGTAATGCGTCCATCCACACCAGTTCCTGTTACAGCACCAGCATCAACACCTTTTTCTGCAAGGATTTTTCCTGCACTTGGCGAAGGTGTTCCCGTAGCATAACTGTCACCTGATTTCTCTGCTACAGGAGCAGAAGTTTTGTCTTCGGCCACAGCAGCTTTCGCAGCAGGAGCAGCTTCAACAGGTTTTGCCGGAGCAGCACCACCATCTTCGATTTTGCAAACAACAGCGCCGATTGCCAGGGTATCCCCTTCGCTGGCTACTGTTCTCAAAGTTCCGGCCTGCTCTGCAGTTAACTCAAATGTTGCTTTATCAGATTCCAATTCAGCAATAATCTCGTCCATTTCTACAACATCACCATCATTCTTTACCCAACGGGATAAAACAACTTCAGTAATTGACTCACCTACTGGCGGAACTTTTATTTCTATACTCATAACTGATGTATTATATTTTTTAATCTACGTTATACACTTTATCAACAGACTTTTTCGCAATGTTCTTCACAGATTCCGTTACGGGAACTTCAAAAGATTTCGCCAGGATGTAGGCTTGCTGATCGGCATGCTGTTTGGCAAAACCCGATGCTGTACTGCTGCTTTCTTTCCTTGAAATGACCTCAATATCACTAAAGGTAGTCTTTCTGGTTTTACGCAGCAAGTAAGGCCATGCGCCCATATTTTCTGGTTCTTCCTGAACCCATACGGCTTCATTTGCATTGGTGAAAGTAGCGTAAACTGCTTCCATCTGCGCCAGTGGCAATGGATATAGCTGCTCTACACGAACAATAGCTACGTCCTTGATCTGATCAGTCTGTTGTTTTTCCAACAGCTCGTAATAAATCTTTCCAGAGCAGAACAGTACGCGTCTTACATCTGATGCCTTAACATTGGCATCTGAAATTACTTCCTGGAATTTTGCACTGGTAAAGTCGGCCAATGGAGACACGCACTTAGGATGACGCAACAAGCTTTTTGGCGAGAATACCACCAATGGCTTTCTGAAATCACGGGCAAACTGACGTCTGATGGCATGGAAGAAGTTAGCAGGTGTACTGCAATTAACGATCTGCATGTTGTTATCCGCACACAGTTCCATGAAGCGTTCGATCCGTGCTGAAGAGTGCTCTGGTCCTTGTCCCTCGTAACCATGAGGAAGCAACATCACCAGACCGTTTTCTCTCTGCCATTTTGTTTCCGCACTGGCAATATACTGATCTACTACAATCTGTGCTCCGTTGAAGAAGTCGCCAAACTGAGCTTCCCAGATGGTCAATGCATTTGGATTAGCCATAGCATAACCGTATTCGAAACCTAGTACGCCGTATTCTGACAAGTGCGAATTGTAAATATCAAAAGCAGCCTGTTTTTCAGAAACATTGTTTAATGGTGTATATTCCTCTTCCGAATCTTCCAGTGTCAATACAGCATGACGGTGAGAGAATGTTCCTCTTTTCACGTCCTGTCCGCTTAACCTCACGCGCTTACCTTCATCCAGCAAAGTACCATAAGCAAGCTGCTCTCCCATCGCCCAGTCAAAGACGTGTGAGGTAGTTGCCATTTTACTGCGCTCATCAAAAAGCTTTTCAATTTTCTTAAAGAACTTTTTATCTGCAGGTAGCGAGCTGATCTTTTTTGCAATATCAAGCAGTTCTGCTTCAGGAACTGAGGTATCCGGAGAAACCTCAAAATCCTTATCGGTAGCAATACGCATTTCTGCCCATGCACCACCAAATTTAACATCTTTATAAGTAGAGGTAATTTCTTTGGCATCATTCAGGCGCTCCTGAAGAATCCCGCGGAATTCCTTTTCCATTTCCTTGGCAAGACTGGCTTCCATTTTACCTTCACCAATCAATTGCTGGATATAGATATCTCTTGGGTTAGCATGTTGCTCAATG